>Ga0208940_1000016_pt1 | contig 254942 bp, 221 predicted proteins | sample AD_JPNNA6_MetaG_FD_184445 | JGI IMG/M metagenome (GOLD analysis project Ga0208940, IMG submission 184445) | Active sludge microbial communities of municipal wastewater-treating anaerobic digesters from Japan - AD_JPNNA6_MetaG (SPAdes) (version 2) | ecosystem: Engineered > Bioreactor >... | reverse complement strand
CGCCTGCTTCATCATTGTGTGGATCATCCCCGGTGATTACAATCATGACCTGGCCGTGCTGGTCAACAAACGCGACCTCCTCATGTCAAAAAAACCCCCCCGGGTCATTTTCATCGGCGGCAGCAATCTTATCACACTTGACAGCAGGCATATCGAACTCGTTTTGAATGCAAAGGGTAATGTCGTCTATTCAGTTGTAAACATGGGCCTCTGGGGGGGGCTGGATATGGCGCGGTACCTTGATGAGATTAAATCCTATTGCACACCCGGCGACATTATCATCATAAGCCAGGAATATGCCACGATGTTGAGCGACAATTATTTTCGTTTTATAAAAAGCAACGATGTAGCAGATACATTTTTCTTTCTCATGAAACCCGAGCGGGTCTTCCGTGGTAACGGTGATTATTCATCGGTATTCGGCGCCATGAAAAACATCATCCTCCTCGATCAATTGAAAATCAAGACATATATCCAGGCACTTACAGACGGCGCCATTTCAAAGCCATGCACCGGCGGTTATTACCGCTATCGTGAAAACTATTCTCCCCATGGCGATCGAAAAACACCCTTTCCAATCAGGCGTCCCCTGGGAGAATCAGGATTCCAGTTCCAGGAACCGAAAACAGACAACCTGCTTTACCTGAAGGATTTCCACGATTATGCCCGGTCCCGCGGTATCCGGGTCTTCTTTTCTTTTCCCCCTTTTCCGATCGATGATTACAGGCTTAACAGGACGCATATTGATTCATTGGTCCATGTCATCCGAGATCGCCTGGGGATCGATATCCTGATGATGCCGGAAGCGACGGTCTCTCCTGAGTCCTGTTTTGCCAATACGGTCAACCACCTGCTGCCGCCCTGCGAAAAAAACAGAACCGGGAGATTGGCGGAACAATTGAATAAGCGCATCTGAAAACACACAGACACCAGTCTCGACCGCCATCGAACTGTCGGATCATGGGTTCGTTTTTTCATTGACGGTATGGCCTACTTCAAATAATTCATCTAGTGGAGATATGTAATTATGATAATCGGCGTTGACGCTTACTACCTTTTTGCGGAGCATATCGACGGGCTCGGGAATTATCTCCTGAGGCTTTTAAAAGAGCTTTCCCGCATTGACCGCGATAATGAGTATTACCTCTATACCCCCGGCGTGACCCATGCCGATTATGCGGAAGCGATATTCGCCAATCCGCAGTTCAGGCTGCGTAAGATTCCGGGGATTTTCAGGGACAAGCGCCGTCTCTGGCTCCAGAGCCCATCCCTGAAAAAGCAGATTCTCCGCGACGGTATCGATCTGTTTTTCGCCGGGGCTGAATATTTTCCCCTTTTTCTTCCGAAGAGCATCACCGTGGCAACCACGATCCATGATGTCGCGTACAAAGCCATGCCGGAAGCCATTTCCCTTACCAACGGCCTGTTCTACAACCTGTTCTTCCCGCTTTTCATCAGACGGGCAGACCTTTTTTTTACCGTGTCCCATCACTCAAAGAAAGAAATGATGAACTACCTGGGCATCGACGGTAAAAAAATCTCCGTTATCCATAACGGCATCGAGCTCGATAAGTTCCCACCCGCAAAAAAAGGGGAAAAGAAAGATTATATACTTTTCGTGGGAACCCTGCAGCCCCGGAAAAACCTTATTAATCTCATACGGGCCTTCTGCCTCATCTCCGGGAAAATAACCGACGACCTGGTAATAGTGGGCGGGAGCGGATGGAAAAACAGCCCACTCCGCGAGCTGATCGACGGCCTTGACGATGCGCTTAAAAAGAGGATCATATTCAAGGGATATGTGGCAGGCGATTCCCTGTCCCAGCTGTACCGCGAGGCAAAGCTCTTCGTTCTTCCGTCATTGCACGAGGGTTTCTGTCTTCCCGTCCTTGAAGCCATGGCGTCAGGTACGGCGGTGCTCACGGCCAGGAGCACCGCAATACCCGAGATTTTCGGCGATGCTGCCGCCTATGCCGAACCCCTCTCGCCGGAGGATATTTCCGAAAAGCTTTTAGACCTGTTATCCAGCGACAAAAAGCGCGCCGCCTATGAGAAGCTCGGCCTTGCCCTTTCAAAAAAATACGATGTGCGCGCCCAGGCCACCGGTTATCTCGCGCGCTTTACGTCAATAGCCGCATCGATTCAAAAAAAGAAGGGGACCACATGAACATTGTCATCAACGCGCGGGTGCTGAATGAGCGCCAGGGGGGACCGGCCCGGTATACCATGAACGTCATCAGGGAGCTGGCAGCCATCGACAGGACGAACCGGTACCTGCTGCTCCTTTACGATAACCTGGATTTCAGATTCCCCCTCCCGGATAACTTTACCGTAAAAATAGTCCGGTTCAGGTCCAAGCTTTTTTTCGACTACCTGTACATTCCCCTTTTTTCATGGTTTAACCGCGTCGACATTTTCCTCTTCCCCAAGAACACCTTTTCCCCGCTGGTGCGGGGAAAGAAAATCCCGGTGTATCATGATATCGTCTATTTCGAGGGTTTCGATTTCCGCGAATTCAAGTTCTTTGACAATCTCCATCACAGGATAATGATACCTGTTGCGTCCAGGCTTTCAACAATCGACCTTGCCGTTTCCGATTTCACCGCCTCCCGCATGAAATCGCTCCTGGGGATCAGACCTGAAAAGATCCGGGTCGTCAAGGAAGGCGTCGAACCCCATTTCAGAAAAATATCCGATACAAAAAAGCTGAAGGCCACCATTGACAAATACCGCCTCAGGACACCGTTCTTTTTTTACGCCGGCTCCCTCAGCCCCCGGAAGAACATGATAAACCTCATCAAGGCCTTCATTAAAATAAAAGACACCCTGCCCCATGTCATATATTTCACCGGCGGAGAATCCTGGCTTGATTCCGAGGTCCATGACATGATAACGGCAAACGATCTTCACGATCGCATCATCACGCTGGGATTCATCAGCGAAGAGGAACTGGTGATCATGTACAATCTCGCCGAATGCTACCTGTATCCCTCCCTGTACGAGGGATTCGGCCTTCCCATCCTGGAGGCGCAGGCATGCGGGTGCCCGGTCATCACCAGCGCCGTGTCCAGCTGTCCCGAAGTTGCGGGCGACGGGGCCCTCTACGTCGATCCCCACGATACCGATGACATTGCCGGGGCGATGCTGAAAATCGTGAAAGACAAAAAACTGAAACAATCGATTATCGCAGCAGGGACAAAAAACTGCCGCCGCTTTACCTGGGAAAAGACAGCCCGGGGCATTCTGGATGTGTTCAACGAATGCAGCCGCTAATGCGGCTGGAACCGATACTAGTGCAGAATATCGATACCGGAGCTGAATCATGAGAATTGCCGTTGAAGCACACGCCCTCAGCCAGGACAAACTCACGGGGGTTGGGAATGTCGTTCTTCATTATCTGAACGAGCTCCAGAGGCTTGACAAAGCCAATGAATATTTCATTTACACCGTTGAAGATTTGAAGCATGTAACGATTGCCAGCACCCGGTGGCGCCATGTTAGCTTCGATTATCTCCTCAAGCGTATCCACGGCAGGGTGAGCGAAGCCTGGCTCCGGCTTAAATCTGAAAATGAAAAGAATAAAAGCGTATTCCGGTCCATAAGGATCCTTTGGTGCCGGCTGGTAAAAATCATTCTCGGGGTGATGGATGATCTCGTCTATTCTGTCAAAGTAGCGATGTCCCTCAGGAAGAACCGGGTGGATATCTACCTTGGCACTTCCACTTACTTCTATCCCTATTTCTTTTTATCGCCGGTGAAGAAGGCGGGTATTCTCTATGACCTGGTGTGGGAGCTCTATCCCGGTACCATGGAATTCGGCAATAAGGTGCGGATGAAGCTATTCACCCTTCGGAACATGAAAAAAATGGACCTTCTCATATCGATATCCGAAAACACGAAAAAAGACGCCATAGAGCTCCTGGGACTTAAAACGCGGATCGATGCGATCCCCCTTGCCGCGGAACCGTCGATTTTCTATCCGGCTTCCTCGACGGTGGTATCATCGATGAAAAAAAAGTACGGCATCACAAAGAAATATATCCTTTCCGTCTGCACCCTGGAGCCGAGGAAGAACCTCACGGCCCTCCTGCAGGCGTTCAGAATAATGCAGGGCAGGCGGGACTATCAGCTGGTCCTTGTCGGCATGACCGGATGGGTCATATCGGACCTGTTCAAGGACATCGCTTCTTCGGACGTCAGGGACAATATCCTGATTACCGGCTATGTGCCGAATTCCGAGCTTGCGCCGCTCTACACCGGAGCGGAACTTTTCGCCTTCCCTTCCCTTTACGAAGGCTTCGGCCTCCCGGTCCTGGAGGCCATGCAGTGCGGATGCCCGGTAATCACCTCGAATTCATCATCGATCCCGGAAGTTGCCGGAGACGCGGCAATCATGGTGGACCCGGAGGACATCACGGGCCTGGCAGCATCGATGGAGAAGGTTTTAAAGAACAGGGCTTTCCGGGACAGCCTTGCCCGGAAGGGTTTGAAGCGTTCGAAGCTTTTTTCATGGGAGAAATCGGCGCGCGCCCTTCTCCAGAGCCTTGAAACCCTGAAATAACATGAGAGCAACTTACAATACGACCGTGAGGATCTATCTGCAATGATTACAACCTACGCCATCATCCTGGCCGGGGGACGGGGACTCCGTCTCGCCGCCAAAACGCCCAAGCAGTTCCTCCCCCTGGGAGGCAAGCCGGTCATCGCCTGGTCCCTTGAACTGTGCGAAAACCTATCTGAAGTTAGCCATATCCTCGTCGTGGTGCCCGGGGAGTTCATCCCGCAGATTGATTCACTGATTAAAACCCATGGCATCACCAAACATATAATGACCGTCCCCGGCGGAGCTACACGGCAGGAATCGGCCTACCATGCCCTCGCCGCGGTCAATTTTGCCGATACTGATCTCCTTATATTCCATGATGCGGCCCGGCCCTTCGTCAGTCCCGAGACCATGCAGGTCTGCATTGCCGCTGCACAGGAGCACGGCGCCGCAGCTGCCTATGTCCCGGTCCATGACACCATTGCTGTAATTGACGACAATTTCGTCACGTCCGTTCCCCTCAGGGACAGGATGTATTACGCCCAGACGCCGCAGGGGTTCCGTTTTTCCATAATAAAGGCGGCCCATGAAAAAGCACGAAAGGAACGCCGTTCCGGCACCGATGACGTGAGTCTTGTCCTTGCCGCAGGCTTCAGGGTAAAGATGATTGACGGTGATTATTCAAATTTTAAAATCACCACGGATTATGATTACCAGGCCGCCTGCGGCATAGCCGATACAAAGCACACCACAGCGCGGAGATGACCATGCAACCTGATAGAGAAAGACAGTCCAAACCCTATGCCCTGGTCACCGGAGCCTCTTCCGGGCTGGGGGAATCCTTTGCCCATGACCTTGCACGGCGGGGTCATGATCTGGTCCTGGTCAGCGAAAACCTGAAGGAACTCGAACGGGTAAAAGCCGACATAGAATCGCAGCACGACTCTTCGGTATTCATCCTTGAAGCTGACCTCTTTCATCCTGCCGCGGCGGAACGGGTCTTCGATTTTTGCCTAAGGAAACGCATTTCCATTGATATACTCATCAATAATGCCGGCATATATCTCAACATCGAGCGCGAGCTGAATGACATTAAAAGCGTGGAAAATGTCATCAACCTTCACGTGATGTCACTGGCCAAGCTCTGCTTTCTTTTCTGTAAAGAGATGATGGAGCGAAAACTGGGATACATACTGAATGTCTCTTCAATAAATTCCGAATTTCCCGATCCGGCCTCCCTCACCTACGGGCCGACCAAGAGATTTATTCTCGCCTTCACCGAATCATTGCATTGCGAGATGAGAGAGCACAATGTCCATGTCACCTGCCTGACGCCGGGAGGCATCAAAACGAATTTTTTCACGGCCAACGATGTGTTCATTCCGCCGGTAATTCGCCGCACCCTCCTCTCTTCCGATGAGTGCGCACGGAAATCCCTCGATGCCCTGTTCCGCGGCAGGGCCCGCATCACGCCGGGACTGAGCGGCAAGATTCAGTCCTTTTTTCTCCGGCTGATGACCCGGCCATCGACCTATCACCTGATCAAGAAATCATATTTCTCGATGAAAAAGAAATCCACCTGATCGATTCATATTTCTATAAAAACAGACACTGTCACCGTGCCCGTGATTAAAAAACTTGACAGGGACGTCCTTGCAAAATATCTGTCATCAAATTATCACCACAGAGGTATATTTATGATCGGATGCTCCTATGGACAATTTTTTCAAGTGACCGTTGCAGGCGGATCCTACCAGGAAGGACTGGTTACCCATCTCCAGGGCGTGCCCGCGGGGATACCGTTGCAGGAGGAGGAGATATATTTCGACCTTCTTCAGCGCAAACCGGGACAGGGGGAGCTTTCCTCACCGCGCCGCGAGCCGGATATCCCCGTGATTTACACCGGCGTTAACGCCGCTGACACCATGACCGGGTTCACCAATGAGGGCTATACCAACGGGACGCCCCTGACGATCCTGATTCCCAATCTGGACCGCCACTTTGAGCATATCGAGCAGTATCGGACCACCAACCGGACACCGCGGCCCGGACATGCGTCCTACGCCTCCTATGAAAAATACGGCCAGTGGGACGACTCCATCGGGGCCGGCATATTCAGCGGGCGCTACACTTCGACCATTGTCGCAGCCGGCGCCGTTGCAAAAAAAATTCTTGCTGACCGCGGCATTGAGATTTTTTCCTTCGTCCGGGAGGCCGCGGGCATCGTCATGCAAGACATGGAGTACGACATCATCCGCGACCGGATCGCGGCCTTCAAAAATATCCGCCGCGACATGGACCCTGTCTACAACCTCATCTTCAAGGAACAGCGCTTCCGTCCCGGCATGCGCTTCGTTGAAAAAATTGCGGTCCTGGCCGAAATAGAAAAAATGGTGCCCGACATCAAGCGCCCGCCCCTTTCGGACAAGGAAATCGCCGGGCTCGCGGAGCAGGGGCTCCACCCGGTCCTGAACTGCCCGCACCTGGAAAGCGCCCGGGCCATGTACGATAAAATAATCGCCATACGCGACAGCGGCGATTCCAGCGGCGGCGTCGTGGAAGTGGTGGCCCGCGGGGTGCCCGCCGGCATCGGGGAACCCGTATTCAACAAGCTTGACGGCGAGCTCGGCCGCATGATGAGCATAGGAACGGTCAAGTCAGTGGAGATCGGCGCCGGCCTCAGGGTCAAGGACATGACCGGAAGCCAGTGCAACGACCAGATGTTCATGAAAAACGGAAAAGTCGCTTTTTCCGGCAACAACAGCGGCGGCATTACGGGCGGACTCGCCACGGGGCAGGACATCGTCGTGCGTCTCTCCATAAAACCGACCCCGACCATCGCAAAGCCGCAGAAAACCATTGACAAGGTGTCAAAGACAGACGCAAACTTGGCCGCCGTCACCAGGCGCGACCCGACCATCGTTTCGCGGGTCTGGCCGGTTGCCGAGGCCTTCACTGCCATAATTCTTCTAGACCAGTTCATCATCAATATTGCGCACCAGGAGATGAGGAAGATATATGACAAGCGGTCGTGATGGCTCCCGTGCCCGGGACCGATTTAAACGGTCCCTGTAAACGGTTTATACCGAAAGTCTGAACAATGAAAATATACCACCATATCCCGGAACATAAAGATCTCTTCGTGAACCCGGTGGTCACCATCGGGAACTTCGACGGGGTACATCTCGGCCACAGGAAAATACTATCCGCACTGCTCAAAAAGGCCAGGGAAAAATCAGGGGACCCGGTGGTGATAACCTTTTCCTCCCACCCCAGGAAGGTCCTCAATCCTGAGCATCCGATAAAGATCATCACCACGTCGGATGAAAAGGTCAATGCCATTTATAATTTTGGCATACCCAACATCATCCTTCTCAATTTCACCCGGCAGATGGCGGAAATGCACGCCATTGATTTTTACAATGAAATTCTCATCGGCAAGCTCGACGCTAAATATCTTGTCATCGGATATGATCACGCCTTCGGCAAGAACCGCGAGGGAAATTTCGATTTCCTTGCCGACCTTGCCGCGTCCACGGGCGTCGAGATAACCAAAATTGAAGAAGAGGACCGCTATGAGCATCCGGTTTCGTCAACCTGGATCAGGAAAGAAATCGAAAGCGGCAACATTACCGTGGCCAACAAGCTCCTGGGATGGCGGTATACCCTGAGCGGTGCCGTTGTCGAGGGAAAAGGCCGGGGCCGTCAGCTGGGCTTTCCCACCGCCAATGTTCATCCCCTTCACCAGGAAAAAATAATTCCGGGAGACGGCGTCTACGCGGTCAGGATATTCCTTGAAGACGGCACAAAAAAAAGCGGCATGCTCAATATCGGCCACAACCCCACCTTTTCAGGTGAAACCAGGACCATAGAAGCGAATATTTTCGACTTCAATGAAATGATATACGATTCGATCCTCACCCTTGAATTCCATGAAAGGATCAGGGGTGAAATTAAATTCAATTCAAAGGAAGAATTAATGCGGCAGCTGGACAAGGACCGTTCGTCAGTTACAAAGCTGCTGAATACTCATCATGATTGACCCTGCCACCCTCAACCTTGTCCGCAAGGGGGAAGACCTGTGCTATTCCCTCTATTCTTCCCCGATCGGCGGCATATACATACTGGGAAACGATGCCGCATTAAAGGCCCTGATATTCAAGGGTTCATACCCGGGAAAATCAGCCATCGGCAAACATTTCGCCGAAGCCGAATCCGGCAGTGTCCGCACAGCAAAAGCATTCCTCGATCATTACTTCCACGGCCCCGGCCGTAGAGGCAGCGGCGCATCACTGCGATCGCAGGTTAAATATTCGCTGAAAGATAGTATGCTGTTTGTCATCTTTACATCAGCCGAATTGAAACTGGACATGTCAACCTTCACGGGCAATGAGATTGGCGTTTACCGGGAACTGATGAAAGTCCCGGCAGGGAGCACCGTTTCCTACGGGCAGCTGGCCCGCCGTTCCGGCATACCGGATGGCGCCCGTTTTGTCGGCAATGCAATGGCAAAAAACAATTTCCCGATAATAATCCCCTGTCATCGCGTGATAAAATCAGACGGATCGATGGGTAATTACTCCGTCGGCATCCACATAAAAAAATACCTTCTGGATCACGAAAAAAAATTCTGATGGGATTTTCCCTCACCCTTTCTCTTTTTTTACAAATAAAAAAAATGTCATCTAAATCCCAAAAATGACACTATATTTATTAGGTGCCTGGTTTTTTGTATACCGTCATAAAAAAACAAGGACGGGCACCGTTAACTATACAAAAAGGCACTTTCTTAGGCATTATGGGCAAGACAAGGGTTATCCTGATAGAAGATGACTCAATAACGGCATTCGCCGTCCGCAAGATGCTGGAAAATCTTGGCTATGCCGTGATTGAAGTTTTTACGTCCGCAGAAGATGCCCTGGACAAGATCCCTTCATTGGCTCCCGATATTATCATCATGGACATAACCCTCAAAGGGGAAATGGACGGTATTGAAGCTGCTGGAATTATCAATAAACACCACGGAACGCCTATAATCTATCTCACCGGCAACACCAATTATGACACGATTCACAAGGCGCGGGAGACAACGAAGTCCTATGGGTACCTGCTGAAGCCGGTGCGGGGGATTGACCTGCACTGGACCATCAACACGGCGCTGAAGCGTCATCAGCTTGAAAATTCACCCTGATGATCATTCCCATTCAATGGTGCTGGGCGGCTTGGATGAAATATCATACACCACCCTGTTAATGCCCTTGATCTCATTAATGATCCTGTTTGAAATTTTTCTTAACAGGTTCTCGGGCAGGTAGGCCCAGTCCGCGGTCATGGCGTCCACCGATGTGACGCCCCTGATGGCGATGACATTTTCGTAGGTCCTGCTGTCGCCCATGACGCCCACGGATTTTACCGGCAGATAGACGGCGAAAATCTGCCAGAGGTCATTGTAGAGCCCGGCATCCTTGACTTCCCTGACCACGATGTCATCCGCCTCCTGCAATATCCTGATCCGCTCCGGCGTGACTTCCCCTATTATCCGTATGGCCAGACCCGGCCCCGGGAAGGGCTGCCGGTTAACCAGTTCATCGGGCATGCCCAAGGCACGCCCCAGTTCGCGCACCTCGTCCTTGAAGAGCTCCTTCAGGGGTTCAATGACCTTCCCCGACCTGATCAGCTTCAGCACCTCGGGCACCCGGTTGTGATGGCTCTTGATCGTGTCCGATGGGCCTTTGGTTGAAACTGACTCGATGACGTCGGGGTACAGGGTCCCCTGGGCGAGGAAATCAAAACGGCCTATCTTTCGGGCCTCCTCCATGAATACCCTGATGAATTCCCGCCCTATGATCCTTCGCTTCTGCTCAGGGTTATCGACACCCTTCAGTTTTTTCAGAAACCGCGCCGACGCATCCACGTATTTCAGGTTCAGCTTCAGGTGCTTATTGAATCGTTCGACCACCTGGACATGCTCGTTCTTACGGAGCACGCCGTTATTGACGAAAACGGAGTGGCAGCGGTCGCCGATGGCCTTCTGCAATAACACCGCCGTTACCGATGAATCGACCCCGCCCGAGAGGCCCAAAAGGACCATGCCGTCCCCGACTTCCCTCCTGATCGATTCAATCGACGTTTCAATGAAGGATTCCATGTTCCAGGTCGGCTTCAGTCTGCAGACCTCGAAGAGAAAGTTTTCAAGCACCTTCTTTCCGTTTACGGTGTGGTATACTTCCGGATGGAACTGGACGCCGTAGATTCTGCCGCTCCGGTTCTCAATGGCGGCGATCTCGGCGTTTTCAGAGGACGCTATCACGGTGAAACCGGGAGGCGGGCTCACCACCTTGTCGCCATGGCTCATCCACACCTGTTCGCGGCTTGACAGTCCGCGGAACAGCGGGGAATTCTCCTTGATATCTATCATCGCCCTTCCGTATTCCTTGGAACTGGCGCTTTCCGTCTTGCCATTGAAGGCCTCGACGACCTGATAAAGACCGTAGCATATGCCCAGCATGGGGATGTCCAGGGTAAAAATCTCCGGCGCCGCTTGGGGTGCTCCTTTTTCATACGTGGACGAAGGCCCGCCGGAAAGGATGACGGCTGCCGGCTTTTCCTTCCTGATCGCCTCGACCGGATAATAATAGGGGACGATCTCCGCATAGACATGGAGCTCCCGTATCCTTCTGGCTATGAGCTGCGTGTACTGTGAGCCGAAATCAAGTATGACGATCCGCTCATTCGGAATCTGAACGGCATGTTCGATCATTTGGCACCCTCTTTCATCCTGATATATTCCCTGACCCCCATCTGCTTCAGCTTCTCGTTCCTGCCCTGTATCTTCTCGGCCATGTCCCTGCGGTAGGCATCGAGTTGTGCGGCATAGCCCGGATTCGATACCGAGAGGATACTGACCGCGAAGAGCGCTGCGTTGGCCCCTCCCGCCTTTCCCGCGGCCATCGCCGCAACCGGTATTCCCGCCGGCATCTGGATGATCGACAGCATCGAATCGAGACCGCCGGCAATGGCGGTTTCTATGGGTACGCCTATCACGGGTAGGGTCGTATGGGAGGCCACGACGCCCGGAAGATGCGCTGCGCCGCCGGCAGCCGCTATGATGACCTTTAACCCCCGCTTCGACGCCGTCGAGGCCCATTCCATGGTTTGAGACGGACAGCGGTGCGCGGAAGAGATAATAAGGTCAAAGGCTACGCCAAACTCATCGAGAATCTCAAAACATTCTTTGATCTTCGGCAGGTCCGAGTCGCTCCCCAGTATTATGCCAATTTCAGCCATGGTCACCTCCAGCGGTATTTATTGATGGTGATTCTTCATATTCTGCAGGTATTAATTCAATATGTTGTCCCGCCTTTTTCGGCGATGGATAGTAAAACTTTTTTAGATTAAGATAAAAAACTGGTCTACTAAGTTATTTTGTCAATAATGAAATTTAACACGAAAGCAATATATGGGGCCCGCCGATAATTGTCTTGACGGGAGAAACGGGTACATTGCATGAATAAACGTTACAATAAAGGCACCACAGTATCTGCCTGTACCTCCGAGGCCATTTTCTAACGAATAACAGTGGAATAGTAAAGAAGACTGCAATGAGTTATGCCATATTAGTATTCTTCATCCTGCTCATCATTGTCGCAGTCATGATATTAAAATCAACCTCTTTTCCTTCCAAGATACGAAAAGCCGAGGAATATCTCGAAGAAGGCCAGATCAGCAAGGCCAATGAGATCATAAAAAAAATCTTGGAACAGAAGAGCGAGTATGCGCCGGCCCGGTACCTGCGGGCGCAGATTCTCATGAAGCAAAACCAGTATCTTCTGGCCATCTCAGAACTGAATAATATTCTCGGCCTGCCCGAGTTCAACAAGCACATCAATGAAATTGAAATTCATTACCACCTGGCCCGTCTTTATAACGAAACCAAGAATTTCCCAAAGGAAATCGAAGAATACAAGTCGATTCTTATCTTTAATCCCGAAGACCTGACTGCCAACCACCGGATCGGCCATGCCCTGTATAAAAAGAAAGAATACAAAAAGGCCCGTGAACACCTGCTCAAGGCCATTATCCTTGATCCGAACCTGACCGATGTCTATCTGCCCCTTGGCATCGCGTGCTACAACATCTCGGATTATGAAAAAGGGGAGGAATATCTTACCAAGGCCCTGAACGTGCAGGGTGACCATGTCGAGGCCCAGTTTCACCTTGGATCCATCTACCATATGAAAAAGGACTTCAAAAACGCCATCGCCATGTTTGAGAAATCAAAAAAAGACCGCAGGTATTTTGTTAAAAGTCTCTACAAGATCGGGGAGATATACCACCAGAGCGAAGAATATGACAATGCCATAGAGGTCCTCGAACAGGGTCTCGGCAGTCTCACGGAAAAAACCGAGGAATCCCTCCAGTACCGGTACCTTTTGGCCGAATGCTACGAGCACCAGAATAAAATCAAGGAGGCCTTTCATCACTGGACAAAAATCGTTGAAGAGAACCCTAATTTCCGCGGCACCCGCGTCAAAATCGATTCATACCAGGATATACTCGAGAATGAAAGCCTGATGACCATGTTCATATCGTCCCTCGAATCGCTCCAGCCAACAATCGTTGAAATGATATCAAGCCTCAATTACAACATCATTTCAAAAGACCGGATAAACCCCAATGAGTACCAGTACCGGGCCTACAACATCAAGAGGATTAATGATCCTCCCATACTCATATATTTCCACAGGACAACGCTGGAAATAACAGAAGAAAACATGAACGATTTCCAGAGACGCATAATAGATGAAAAATGCAAGAACGGCATGTATATAACAACTTCAAAATTCAGCATCAGGGCCAAGGCGCTTGCCCAGGCCAAGACCATAGAGATCTATGATGCCGAGTTCCTGAAGAGAATTGTCGAAAAAATCCAGTCCAGAAAAAAAATCAAATAGCGGAAAAGATGAAAACACGAACGATCCTCATAACCCTGCTGCATGGCGCCGCCGTGATGCTTTTCAGCGGCTGTATCCTTGATCCTGACAGAAAATTGAACAATGCCATCGAGCAGTATCATAAAAAAGAGCCGAAGGCCTTCCAGGCACTGGAATCGGAGTTTATCAGCTACATAGCCATAGACTCGCTGGAAAGCGCTGATTTCCACTCCACCGGCACCCTCCTCTACAGGACAAAAGACAACAGCGCCGAGGTTATCTATCCGTCCAAACAGAAGTACCGGCTGACCGATGAGAACCCCGTCATCGCGATTGACCGCACTGACGACTATGCCGTTGTCAGCGACGGGATTAAAATCAGCATTTTCGAGGGCAATGGCGACCATCTCAATGATGAAACCGTGGGAGATAAAAAAAACCGCGTCAGGGCCGTCCTTATCGACGACGACAGCATACTCTATTATAAAAATTCAAAGCTATACCGCTACAGCATCATGCACCATTCAAGCGAGCAGTTCCTGAAGGACTCCTTCCCTCCCCCCTACACGAACTATTACAATGTCCACCTCGCTAAACGGGAAGATATCCTGACCGTCATCACCGGTATCGCCGGATCCCACAGCCTCAACCTGATCAACATGTCAACCGGATCGGTCGTGATAAAAAATCTTGCCATGTCTTCATCGAAGCACCACGTGGGGGTCAACGCCATCCGCTATATATCCGGTAATTCAGGCAACTGGGAATTGATGCAGTACGCGATTGACACCAAGGCCAAGAAATCCCTGGGAAAACTGACCGATATCATTGATATCGAGCTGACTTCTCAGGGCTATGTGCTGGAATCATCGACCGGCCTGTGGGCCGCGGAATACGGAAAGGACGCACGGCGCATCCCCTTTTCCTATAAGCTTGGCGGCTCGTATAAAGGAAGGGTCCTGCTGCAGTACAGGGATGTCAGTTATTTCATTGACATGAAGAGGCTTTTTTCGGGAATCGCCACGCTTATGGAACAAACGCCGGATTTATTCGCCCCTTCAAAGCATTAATATGCGGGTTTTTTCCATTTTCCAACGGTCGGCATCCTGTAAATCCGTCAGCGAAAATAACCCCTATTGGTCTTGACAAATGGACCACGCTGTTATACTATACGGTTCTACATTCTGAACATTGAATAAACTTTATCGTGCAGAGTTGAAGTCATGAGTGAAATCATTACCGTGGGCGTTGCCCAGATGCGATATTCCTCGTCCCCCGCCGTATTGAGGACGATTCTCGGCAGTTGCGTTGGCATCTGCATCTACGACCGCGTCAAGAAGATCGGCGGCATGGCCCATATCCTCCTGCCTCAAAACCAGAAAAACAATCCCAACCTTGAAAAATATGCGGACACCGCAGTACCGCTTCTGGTGAAAACCCTCCTGAAAGAAGGGTCAAAAAAAGAAAATCTTTCGGCTAAAATCGCCGGCGGCGCATCCATGTTCAAGTTCGGCTCTAACATATCCCTCGGCCAGATCGGGGACAGGAATATCGAGCAAACGAAGCAGGAACTGCAAAAGCTCGGCATTCCATTGCTTGTTGAAGATGTAGGAGGCAATCTTGGAAAGGTCATCGATTTTTACCTGGAAGACGGTCGCATGAAGGTCAAGGCCGGCGGACAGGAAAAAATGTATTACAAAGTATAATATCGGTCGTCCGGAGACTGTGTATGGACCAGAATATAAAACAGAGAATCGAATCAATAATAAGCAACATCGACCAGCTGCCGCCGCTGCCGGAGGTGGCCAGCAAAGTCATCAACATGGTCAGCGATCCGGATGTCTCATTCAAGCTGGTGGCCCAGGAAATTTCAAAAAACCAGGCCATGACCGCCAATATCCTGAAGCTGTGCAATTCGGCATTTTTCAGCAAAGGAAAAGAAATTACGTCCATTGATCGCGCCATAGTGACCCTCGGTCTCAAGGAGGTAAAGGATATAGTTCTCCTGGTAGCGGCGAAACCGGTTCTTGATAAGCCCGTCAGCGGGTATGACCTGGCCCAGGGCGACCTCTGGAAGCAGGGCCTTGCCGTTGCCACTATGTCCCGGGACATCGCCATCGCCAAAAAGAGAAAGGATCTGTCCGATATCGTGTTTACCGGCGGCATCATACACAACGTCGGCAAGGTTGTAATCGCCCTCTTCGTGCAGCAGGCTTTCAGGCAGATACTCGAACTCGTTCAGACCGGCAACATCGCCTTTCACGTGGCGGAAAAGGAAATCATGGGATATAATCATCAGGAAGTCGGTGAAAAAATCCTTATCAAATGGAATTTCCCGCCGGTTCTCAGGTCGATTGTCCGGTTCTACCAGGACCCGTCTGCATCGCCGCCGGAACACATGCTTGAAGTTTCAATCGTCCATATCGCCAACGCTATCTGCCTTATGGGCGGAGTCGGCATCGGCAGCGACGGCCTCTACCATGAAATAAAGGATGAAGCGATAAAGAAAACCGGCCTGACGCAGGCTGAGCTTGAAGAGTTATACACGCGAGTTCCGGATATCCTGAAGCAGATAAGGGATTTACAGTAACGCCATGTACCTTATCAAAACATGCCCCACCTGTAAAACCAGGCTCCGCTTCCCCATCGATAAAGGGACGATAAAGGTTAAGTGCAACTGCGGGTACAGCTTTATTGCCAACCCCGACAACACCGACATTTACAAAGACGCCTCATTCGATCTCAGCCACACGACGGGCTCCCTGAAAAAAATGACCCCCCTGAGAAGCGCCATTAGCCGCATCCAGTTCGATCAGATCATACCCAACCTGATAAACACATTTCTGGATCTCAAGTACAAGATCCAGAATTTCCGGCTCCTGCCGGACGCCGAAAAGAAAAAGATCATGGTCGTGCTGCTTCTTGCCTGCGCAGGCGTGATCGGCGTCATCGTAACAATTTACTTCCTCACGCACAGGTCCGGTACCGGCGGCAACATCATCATCTGACGGGCCTGTCGCCGTCCGCACTCCCTTAAATTAATGCCAATGAGCAACAGCTATCACATCAATGACACCGCCTCCTATCATCGGGAAGGATTGACGACCCTCGGCTGGGAACTGACGGTCACCAATGCCCTTGAAGACGCATCAAGCCCCTGCCGCAGCATACTGGACAAAAAAGAAAGTTTTGGCAACCTGCTTGCCGACCGTCTGCAGACCCTGATCCCCCCGGACTCCATTATTTCAATGCTTGAAATAGGCGGGGGCTACGGATTTCTCATGAGGGATTTTCTACGAAGGTTCAGGGTCGACAGGGCCGCCATGGTCGACCTCTCACCGGTATTGTTGAACAAGCAGCGGAAAACCCTGAAGGAATCCGCTGTTACCTTCATTGAAAATGATTTTTTCTCAATCGGCGCTGATTTTTTCAGGGATTATGACCTGGTGCTCATGAATGAAATTATCGGCGATTTCCCGACCATCTGTGATATCGACCCTGCCATGTTAGTATCCGACGAATCCGACATTGATCCGGTGCTGGGCAGGGTAAGGGATTTCCTCATCTCCCACGGACTTCCATTCCCGGAGGAAACATTCAATATCAATACCGGGGCCATTGAGGCGGTCGACAGGCTCTGTTCAGCCGGCGTGAAGTATATATACCTGAGCGAACACAGCTGCGAGGCGACGGTTCCGGAAAACATGAAAAACAGGATCAGAATTGAAAGCACGCAGAACCCGGAGCGCATTACCCTCATGGGCCACTGTGAATATACCATTAAATTCTCCTATCTGGCGCGGGCCGCAGAACAGAGGGGATACCGGGTTCACAGAGGCCAGTACAAGGACTTCATCACCTTCCCATATACGGACAGGGTGAATTTTATTCTTACCTCACATTCGCAGAAAGATGAGCATGAAATAATCCGGCAGTTTATTGAAGACCTTTACAAGTATGAATATCTGGTGCTTATTCGGGAGGAATGAAAAATGCGGTGGGTTACCTTCGCACCGCGCGGAGGCAACCCGAATAACGGCGTTTTCAGACACCCAGTTCCTTCTTTCTCTGCATGAGCTGCTTGTAATACTTTGAACCGGTCATTCCCGTCTTTTCAAGATCCTCGATTTTGGATGCCAGTTCTTTTGCCGTCAGCTTGTTGACCTTTTTCGTCTTGCTTGCCGCAGCCTGGGCGCCCTCCGGAGCAGCCGCGCCTTCAGTTGCTTGTACTTCGTCAGCCATAGATATATCCTCATAGTAATATAGTTGCTCAGCGCCTTTTTTTGGTCACTTCAGGGGCAGCGCAATGCCCCTCTGGTTATCGTAAAAAAGAATTAATTATCCGCCATGTCAAGACTTTTATTGGATCAGCGGTAGTTCTTCCATTCCCGCTGGATTTCACGGTCAACATCGCGCTTCTTGATGCTGTCCCGCTTGTCATACTTGGCCTTCCCCTTCGCCAGGCCCAGTTCCACCTTCACTTTACCGTTCTTGAAATAGAGCTTCAGCGGCACCAGGGTAAGCCCCTTCTCCTGGACCTTGCCGATGAGCCGCTTGATCTCGTGCCGGTGGAGCAGCAGCTTCCGGTCATGGACCGGTTCGTGGTTGAACCGGTTCGCCATCTCGTACACGGCGATGTTCATTCCCGTGATGTAGATCTCGCCGTCCTTGACGCGGGCATACGACTCCTGAATGCTCGCCTTTTTCTGCCGGAGCGATTTCACCTCGCTTCCCACCAGGACGATGCCGGCCTCGAAGGTCTCGATTATCTCGTAATCGAACCGCGCCTTTTTGTTCCGGGCAATTTCAATATAGGAATCAGCCATGGTTCACTCCAGGGAAACAGGGGCTACGATGCACCGGGCACGGCCGTACCGTCAAGATTAATAATCGCCTGATTGATAATTTTCCTGGCAGCAAAAAGCTCATTCGCCGAGGATGGCGTCGGCGCAGCGGATACCGTCCACTGCCGAGCTTACGATTCCGCCGGCATAGCCCGCGCCTTCGCCCACGGGGTAGAGTCCCCTGACCGCGACCGATTGGAAGTTGCTGTTTCTCGTGATGCGCACCGGCGACGATGTCCGTGTTTCCACCCCGACAAGGACGCCGCTGTTGCTGACGAACCCCTTCATTTTTCTGTCAAACTGCGCCAGCCCCGTTTTCAGCTCATCCGCAAGCCAGGCGGGGAGGTGCCGTGCCAGGTCCGCCGGAACCACGCCCGGCCGGTACGATACCGGTGGGAGCTCGGCATCGATCATGCCGCTCAAAAAGCTTGTGACCCGCTGTGCCGGAGCGGTAAAGGAGCCGCCGCCGCCGGCATAGGCATCAGCCTCAGCTGCACGCTGCAGTGAAATACCCCCCAGGGCATCAGCGCCGAAATCATCGGGAGACACCGTAACCACAATGGCTGCATTGGAAAAGGGATGGTTCCGTTTTGAAAAGCTCATGCCGTTGGTGCACAGCCGTTCCTGTTCGGAGGAGGAATTGATAATCCTGCCGCCGGGACACATGCAGAAAGAGTAGATTCCCCTGCCGCTGGACCGGTTGACCGCTGTCAGGGCATAGTCCGCCGCCGGAAGCTGGTCACGGTAAGGGGAGCGCCCGTACTGGATTTCGTTGATCAGTTCGGCCGGGTGCTCTATCCTCACTCCCATGGCGAAGCCCTTCCGCTCCAGCGCCACCCCCCTGCTGCTGAGCATTTCATAGGTGTCCCGCGCAGAATGGCCTATGGCCATCACCAGCCTCGATCCCGTCACTTCCCTGCCCTGGGACGTGATGACGCCCCTCAATGACCCGCCGTAAACAATGATGTCATCGACCGATTCGTTGAAATGCACCTGCGATCCGGAAGAGACGATCATCCGGCGTATGGCGGCCACGATCACCCTGAGGCGGTCCGTGCCAATGTGCGGCTTGGCTTCATACAGTATCGATGGCGGCGCCCCGCACTCCACCATCATGGTGAAAAACCAGTCGATCTCCGGCCGCCTGGTCCTGGAGGTCAGTTTCCCGTCCGAATAGGTCCCGGCGCCGCCCTCGCCGAAGAGGACATTGCTCCGCTCGTTCAGGACTCCCTGCCGTTCCAGCATCTCGATGTCCCTCATCCTCTCTTCCACCGCTTTGCCCCTCTCAAAGATCTCCACCGCGGCGCCTGCCTCGATGAGCCTGAGGGCGCAGAAAAGGCCCGCCGGGCCGCTTCCCGCTATAAGCACCCGCTCCTCAATTTTTTTTCTGGGGATCGCCGGGACTATTTTTTGCTCATAGACGGATATCCCGCTTTTTGTTAAAAGGGATTTCCCCGCTGCATCTTCAATGTCGATGATGACCCGATACCGGTACACGATCCTGTCCTTTTTACGGGCGTCGAGGGACTTCCGCGCTATGGTCAGGTCAAATTCACGGTCTATTCCGTAGATTTCCCTGACTCGTTCTTTCAGCAAGGACTGGTCTTCACCGGGATTGAGGGTAATGGCATCAACAAGGAGCTTCATGGCATGGTAGTGGAAACGATTGCCGTAAATTTGTCAAGATGAGAATAGTGATGCCCTCTCGCCGCCCGCGATGGGCCGGGGCTTATCCATGAAACGTCTCATATGAACAATGACCGATAGTCCTATGCCGGACCATCGGCCATCATCGCTTCAGAGGCCCTTACTTAATGGGGCATTTATAGCTTCGACGACGTCACCACCTGCTTGGCAGCGGTTTCCAGTATCTTCACAGCGCCGATGAGCATCTTGAAGCGCTCGTCCTTGGTCTGGCCGTGGTAGAACCGGTAATAGATCTGCTGTGCGATAACGGCAAGGCGGAACAGGCCGAAGCAGAAGTAGAATTCAAAATCATTGATTGAGCGCCCCATGATCCGGCCGTAAAGGGCCACCTGCTCATTGCGGGAAAGCATTCCTTCGATGTTGGTCGCCATCATCCGTACCATCTGTATGTCAGGCGGATCGTCCTTCTCGATCCAGTAGGCTATGGAATTCCCCAGGTCCATCATCGGGTCCCCCAGGGTCGCCATTTCCCAGTCAAGAACGCCGATTATCTCAAGGGGGTTCTGGGGATCGAGGACCACGTTGTCGAACTTGTAATCGTTGTGAATGATGCACGGCCTGTCGGTATCGGCCGGCATTTTGGCTGTGAGCCACGCCATGATGTCCTCATAATCAGGAGCGTCGGGAGTGCGCGCGTCCCTGTAGCGGCCGATCCAGCCCTCCACCTGGCGCCGGACATATCCCTCAGGTTTCCCGAAATCCGCCAGGCCCGCCTTCTGGTAATCGACCGAATGGAGCTCGCACAGGACCTTGATGAGGTTTTCGGAAAGGGTGCGCGCGCTCTTCGCGTCCAGGGTCATTCCTTCGGGTAGGTTCTTCCTGATGATGAGACCGTTGATCCGCTCCATCACGTAAAAGGGACATCCCATGACCGCCGGGTCTTCCGTGTAGACCAGGGGCGCCGGGCAGTATTTGAACACCGGCTTCAGCGCCTTGAGGATCCGGTATTCCCGGGACATATCATGGCCTGATTTGGGCTTCTTCCCGAAGGGGGGCCGCCGGAGGATCATCTCGCGGTTTTCCGCCTTCACCAGATAGGTCAGGTTGGAAAAACCGCTGGGGAACTGCTTCACGGCCAATTCGCCCCTGAGCCCGGGAATTGAATCCCTCAGGAATTCACCGACTTTTTTCAGGTCAAGTTCCTCGCCCTGCCGCACCTCAACGGGTTCATCTTTTTTTGCCATAATCGCCGCCTCCTGATCAAAAAACTATTTCACACAACCCAAACAGCCCCGCGTGTCACTGCGCCTTTTTCATTATATGCGATTCCACCATGGATATGACATACTCCGCATATTCCTCCACGGATATCTTCCGCTGGGTGTATTTCCACTGTTTCAGGTACCAGTCCTGCATCATTGCCTTGATGACGGAGCCGGTCAGGGGGATATTCTCCACGGTAAAAATATTCCCCTTCACGCCCTCTTCCAGGATATCAGTGATGACCCGTTCGGTCATGAGCTCGCTTTCCACGGAGATCTTCCGGTATTTCTTGTTGAGGTTCTTTGTCTCCATGAAGAAAAAGTAGAACCAGCTCTTCATCAGCTCGCTCAAGTAGAGATGGATGCGGATGGCGTTCCGCAGCTTTTCCCGGGGCCCGCTTCCCCGGTCGATATGGTCGCGCAGGATCCGTTCCACCGCCAGCTGTCCATGGTACTGGATCATGCTCAGCAGGTCCTCCTTGCTCCCGAAATAGGAGTAAAGCGCCCCCATGCTGAGGCCGGATTCACCGCTCAGGTCGCGGAGGCTCATGGCGTCAAAGCCTTTCTTGTAGCTCAGCTTCAGGGTGGTGTTGACGATGGTCACCAGGTTTTTTACTGCCGTCTCTTCTTTCTTGACTTTGATGGTGGCCCGGTTTTCCCGGTAGAAATCCCTGCACAGGTCCTCCACCGATACCATTACCCGCTTGCTGAATTCCTGGAAGGTCATCGCGTGTCCTATTTTTTCCCTTTTTTCATTTCCTCGTTATATCGCTTGAGAAGGCGGGTCGCGAAGGACGCCTTGTGCACCTCGTCGGCCCCATCGTAAATCCTGGCCGCCCGTTCATGGCGGTAGAAAAAGGCGAGGATCGTGTCATCGGTCATTCCGAGCCCACCGTGGACCTGCAGGGCCCGGTCGACGACGGCGTTCATGGTGTTGGCCACCACCCACTTGATGATGGACACGTCGTCGCGGGCGTCCTTGGCCCCCACCGTATCGATCCGCCAGGCCGCGTACAGGGTGAGAAGCCGGGCCGCCTGTATCTCTGCCGCGGATTCGGCGACCCAGTTCTGTATGATCTGCCGCGTCGCCAGGGTCTTCCCGCCCGGCTCTATTTTCCGCTCGTTTGCCCGCCTGCACATCAGGTCAAAGGCCCGCTTGCATATGCCGAGCCACCGCATGCAGTGGTGGATCCGGCCCGGCCCGAGGCGCTCCTGGGCAATAATAAAACCGTGGCCCTCGGGCCCCAGGAGGTTCTTCTGCGGGACCCGGCAGTTTTGGTAGAGTATCTCGCCGTGACTGGCGTAGTCGCTCCCGCTGTGGCCCATGACCGGGATGTTGCGCACCAGGTTAAACCCCGGCGTGTCGGTCGGCACGATGATCATGCTGGCCTGCAGGTATACGGGCGCCTCAGGATTGGTTACAGCCATGCAGATGGCGAACTTCGACCCGTCCGCAGCCGTGGTATACCACTTGTGGCCGTTGATAATATAGTCGTCACCGTCCTTGACCGCCGTGGTCTCGAGCATCACCGGGTTCGACCCCGGCATATCCACCTCGGTCATGGAAAAGCAGCTCCGTATTTTTCCCGCCACCAGTGGTTTCAGGTATTGTTCCTTCTGTTCCTCCGTGGCGTGAAGATGCAGTATTTCGATATTGCCCGCGTCTGGGGCCTGGCAGCCGAACACGTAGTGGCCCAGGGGCGTCCGGCCCAGGGCCTCTGAGACCAGGCCGTGCTCCACCATGGTGAGGCCCATGCCGCCGAGTTCTTTCGGATGGTTCGGCCCCCACAGTTCCATGCGCCGCACCATCTCGCGCTTCTCCTCCAGGACCGGCACCATCTCCCTGAACTCGGTGGTCACGAATTCCGGCTCGAGGGGGATCAATTCCTTGTCGATGAATTCGTTGATCATGTCGAGGATGGTCTGCATTTTATCAGATATCGCGAAATCCATAGGGTCCTCCTTTGTAGTTACTGTCCTGCCGGGGGCCGCCGCAGCCTCGGGAATCCACCCCTTACCGGTAGGTTATTAGCTTCCCGTCGTTTTCCCTTTCAAGGTGCGCATATTCGTTAAACGTGGCCATCATGATGCGGTCTCTGGTGCACTTGAACCGCGTCACCGAGGTATTGACCAGCTGTTCCGCGATCTTCATGGCCCCGGTTTCACCCAGGCCGAGGGTCCTCTGAACCGCGACGGAAATGGTCCCGCCCGATGTGAAAACCGCCACGTTCTTCCCGGTGCCGTCATGTTTCATTATTTCATCTATGGCCCGATTCACCTTCCCCTTGAAATCCTGCCAGGTCATCAGGCCGGGGACCGCATGGGTTCCCGAAGCCCATAACCCCATGACCGCTTCAAAGACCCTCTGGAATGCCCTGCGGTCCTTCATGAGGGCGGCCACGTCAGTCGCCAGGGTCGGGTCAGCTGCAACGGCGGCGGGCGCCAGGGCCGGGAATATGTCATGGGTAGGATATTCATTGAGGCCTTCAAGCTGCCTCACCGGCGGAACCGGCGCCTTGACTTCATTCAGATGCGCCAGCATGGCCTCTGCGGTTTTGAGGTGGCGTGAAAGGGTGCCGGTATAGATGGCATCAAAACGCCGGCCCATCACCTCAAAATAATGGGCCAGAATCCTCGCCTGCCGGTGCCCGGTATCGGACAGTTCGTCATAATCGTCCTTTCCAAAAGAAGCCTGGCCGTGGCGGATGAAATATAATGTGCTCATGATCTCCTCATCAACAATCCTAACATAGGGATACAGCCCATATTTGTCAATAAAAATAGAGCGAACGTTCGTTTTTTTTATTGACACCGGGACGTCCTCTTTTTATCTTATTGGTATTAGAGTGGTATACCATGACCCGTTGCCTTCGGTCATGAAATCGATTGTTTCGAGGTACCCATGGCTGGCAAGAAACTGCTGGGACTTATAGCATCATACCGCCGCCTCGGCAACGCTGAAATAGCGGTCAAGGCAGTGGCGGAACAAATGGAGGGGTGGGACCTCACCCTGATACGGCTCGCGCAGCTGACGATCCTGCCCTGCAAGGGCTGCTACGCCTGTCTTCTTCCCGGCATCAGATGCAATCTGAAGGATGACATGGAATGGCTCCTGGAGCATATGGCGGAAGCCGATGCAGTTCTGGTCGCCGCCCCCAATTATGTTCTCGGGCCGGTGGGGATCATGAAAATGATCGCCGATCGCGCCCTGCAGGCCGCGCCATATTACGAGCGTTTGAGCGGGAAAAAAACAGCCGTCATCCTTACCCTTGGCAGGGAGGACTACCGGGGCTACGCCGACACCGCCCTGGTGGCACAGGTGTCGGCCCTGGGCATGAATGTTTCCGGCGTGGAGCTCCTCTACGGCACCCATCCCGGGGAAATAGCCCTCATGAACGACTTTGAAGAAAAGATAGGACGCCTGCGAGGGTACCTCATGGATGAAGCAAAGCCCTCATCGCAGACCGGAACCCGCTGCCCCCGGTGTCACTCCGACCTTTTCCGGGTCCGGGAGGGCGGCCTGGAATGCGCCCTGTGCAAGTCCATGGCCAGGCAGGATGGGGACCGGCTTGCCTTCCATTTTTTTCACCCGGAATTCGGCGAGGAAGGAAAAAAGGAGCACATGAAATGGCTGCTGGGCAAAAAAGAGGAATATGTCAAAATAAAGGAAAAACTATCGGCCATACAGAACAGGTACCGCGACGGGAACTGGCTGACGCCGCCGGGAAAAAAATGAAGCGCCCATGAAAATACTGGTCTGCGTAAAACAGGTCCATGACACCGAATCGCCCCTTGAAATCGACGGCGATCGCCGCTGGGTCAGGGATGACGGTCCCATAGCCTTCCGCATGAACCGCTACGACGAGTTTGCCCTTGAGGAGGCGGTGCTGATCAGGGAAGCTCTCGGCGATGTCACTGTTGACGCCCTGTCGGTCGGCCCCCTGCGCTTCAGCTCAACCCTGAAAAAGAGCCTTGAAAAGGGAGCGGCCAACGGCATTCATATACTTTATGAAAACGGCGGCTACTGCCCTCCGTCCCTCACTGCCGCCCTTATAGCCGGCTATGCCAGGGATAAATCCTACGATCTCATTCTCTGCGGGGTCATGGCCGAAGACGACATGCAGTGCCAGGTGGGCCCCCTCATAGCGGCGCGCCTCGGGCTCCCCTGCGCGGTATCGGTGGTGAAAGAAACCATCGGTCCCGACAAGAAAAGGATCACCGCCGAATGCGAGCTGGAAGGAGGGATCAACGAGATAATCGAATTACCCATGCCCTGTCTTCTGACGATCCAGTCCGGGATCAACCGGCCCCGGTACCCGTCGCTTTCCAATGTCCTGCGGGCCAAGGAGCAGAAGCTGGTCACCGTACCGGCGGACCCGGGGCTGCTTACCCGGAGGCCGGAACAGCCCGTGTCCCTATCGTATCCGGAAAAAAGCTCCACCGGCATGGTCATCAGCGGCACACCGGAACAGAAAGCTGAACAGCTCCTCGCGATACTCCATGAAAAATCTCTTCTCTAGGCCATGACGATGAAAAGCATACTGGTCATAATCGACACGATTGAAAACAGGCCCCCCCCGTCATGCTTCGAGCTCATATCCTTTGCCGAGCAATTCGCTGCAACCTTCTCCCTGGAGATACAGGTAGCCATAGCCGGCGGAAGCATCGGCGAAACCGCTGAAAAAGCGGCCCGTTTCGGCCATGACGTCATCGGCCTTGAACATGATTCTCTGTTCCATCCCAATCCAGAGTTTCTGGCCCGGGCAGTCGCCGCCCTGATGGAGGAATCCCGGCCCCGCTATGTTTGTTTCCAGCACACCATGCGCGGATGCCACATGGCGGCGTCCTTATCATCACGGGAAAACGCGTCATGCATCACCGCCGTTGAATCCTTCTCAGTGTCAGGTGACGCCCCCGTGTTCAGACGGTCCCTTTTCAACGGCAAAATCAACCTTGACCTGGCCCCTCCCCCGGACAGCGTCGTCCTTACCGTGCTTCCCGGGGCCTTTGCCGTCACCGACGGCGGCAGCTCTTCTAAGAAACCCGGCTCGGTCGAGATACGGAGGTTATCCGGCGTCGACTCCCCCGGCCGCCCCCTGGGAATAAGCGAGTCCGCGGAGGAATCAGTGCGTCTTGAAGAGTCCGATGTCATTATCTCCGCGGGCCGGGGTATCGGCGCACCGGAGAACCTGGAACTGGTGCGGGCGGTGGCCAGACTGTTTCCCAACTCCGCCGTCGGCGCGTCCCGTATCGTCTGCGACCAGAAATGGATACCCTACGCCCACCAGGTGGGCGTCACGGGCAAGACCGTCGCACCGAAACTGTATATGGCCTGCGGCATTTCCGGGGCCCAGCAGCACATAGCCGGCATGAAGGGATCGCAGCTTATCGTGGCCGTCAACACGGATCCCCGGGCCGCGATCTTCTCCATTTCGGATTACATCATTATCGAGGACCTGAAGACATTCCTGCCCCTGCTCATCCAGAAGCATGAAGAACTGTATAAACAATCATAAACCGATTTTTTACAGAATCTGTCAACAGGCATCCCGCATACTGGTTTTCTCCGGTAAAATTTACTGGACAACGGGAGTCTCAATTTTACCAATGTAATTACCATACCGGGGACGCACCGAAGGACAACGCCATGACACACAACCCTCTCAACGAAATCATGAACGCCCGCTCCATCGCCTTTTATGGAGCATCGAACAACCTTTCAAAAATGGGTTCGAGCCAGCTCGTCACCCTTCTCTGCAACGGCTACCGCGGCAGGATCTATCCCATCCATCCGTCCGAGCATTCCGTTTTCGGGCTCCCGGCTTACAAGAAAATTTCCGATATCGGCGAACCGGTCGACTGCGCCGTCATCGTGCTACCGACAAAGCTGGTCCCCGCGGTGATAGAGGAGCTTGGCGAAGCCGGGGTCTACCGCGCCGTGATCGTGACGGCCGGATTCAAGGAGGTGGGGTGCGCCGATCTTCAGCGAGAGCTGGACCGGGCAGCGCAGAAGGCCGGTGTCCGCTACGTGGGGCCCAACTGCATCGGTGTCGCGAACCTCAGGGAACACTACAACATCACCGTGTTTCCCTTTGAAGGCGAGCCGGGTGTTATCGGTATGCTTTCCCACTCCGGCACCTTCGTCACCCACGTGTTGCCCTACCTGCACGCCCGGCGGCTCAACTATGCCGAGGCCATAAGCCTCGGCAACGAGGGGGACCTTGACATCGTGGACGGCCTTGACTACATGGCCGGCAGGGACACAATAAAAACCATAACCTGCTATATTGAAACCGTGCGCAGGGGAAGGGAGTTCATCGACAAGGCGGCCGAAGTATCGAAAATAAAGCCCGTCGTGGCACTCTACGCGAGCGGCACGGAAGCCGGGGCACGGGCAACGGCGTCGCATACCGCAGCCATGGCGTCGTCTGAGGGCATCATGGACGGCGTCTTCCGCAAGACGGGCATCATCCGCGCCGCGTCCCTGGAGGAAATGTTCGATTTTTCCTGCGTCCTCTCCCGGTGCTCCCTGCCGGCGGGTAAACGCATCGGCATTTTGACCAACAGCGGCGGCCCCGGGGCACTCATGGCCGACACCGTGTGCCGCCTCGGCCTCGAACTGCCCATGTTTTCCGAGGGACTCCAGGACGCCATCAGCGAATTCTCCCCCCACACCGCTTCACTCTCGAACCCGGTTGACTTCACCTTCATCAACAACTGGGAGGCCTTCTTCAGCAGGGTGCCGCTCATTATTGCCGAATCCGGAGAGGTGGATGTTCTACTTTTTTACGGGCTCTTCGGCATCGAGACCTTCCTTCACTACCGCGACAACCCGGCAGTGGCCCCGTCTCTCGACCGCGCCATGATCCAGGCGACGCTGGGACTGGGAAACGCCCTGAAAGTAAAGATAGGGGACGCCCTTGCGGATCTGCCGATCCCGGTCATATGCTCCACCTTCCTTGATTTTAACGAACCGCTCATTGCCCACCTGGTCGAGCGGGGCATCCCCTTTCTTCCGACGCCGGAACGGGCGGCCCGGGCAGCCGGGGCGCTGTGCCGCTATGCATCATGGAGAAGCCTCTGCGTCGAGGAGGACGCCGTGACTGTCTGAACAACGACAAATACGGCCGCACTGTCCATATCACAATCATGCTGAATTATTAACGGGCATGGCCTGCGGCAGGCCGAAAAAATCCTTGCAATATCGCCACCCCGCGGCAACCATGCTGTTTTTATCAGGAACACAAGTCATGGCAAAAAAAACAATTACCATATATGATACGACCCTTCGCGACGGGGCCCAGACCGTGGGAATATCCCTGTCCCTGCACGATAAGCTCTCCATCGCGGCCGCCCTTGACCGCCTGAAGATCGACTACATCGAAGGGGGATGGCCGGGGTCCAATCCCAAGGACGACCAGTTCTTCAGGGACATCAGGAAAGCAAAGCTCTCGCATTCGAAGATCGTCGCCTTCGGTTCCACCAAGAGGAGGAACGCCTCATGCCAGAGCGATCCCCTGATCAGGGCCCTGGTTGATTCCAGGGCCGAGATCGTTACCATCGTGGCAAAGACCTGGGATTTCCACGTGACCCGGGCGCTCAACATCGGCCTGAAGGACAACCTTTCCCTGGTCTACGACACCATCGCCTACCTTAAAGACAGGGGCCTCCAGGTGTTCCTCGATGCCGAGCATTTCTTTGACGGCTTCAAGGCCAATGAAGACTATTCCTATCAATTGATGCGGAAAGCACACGAAGCCGGCGTAGACATGATCGTGTGCTGCGACACCAACGGGGGCGTTATGCCGGGCGAGGTCCGCAGCATCATCGAAAAGGTGTCCGGCGAAAGCACCATCCCCATCGGAGTTCATTTCCACAATGATGCCGGCGTGGCGGTGGCCAATTCCCTTGCCGCCGTGGAGGCGGGTGCCGTTTCAGTCCAGGGTACCGCCAACGGCTACGGCGAACGGTGCGGCAACACGAACCTGATGACCCTGATCCCCAACCTTGTGCTGAAAATGGGGTATCACTGTTCCGCGGAAAAATCGCTCCGGCACCTCACCGAGGTGAGCCGCCTCATCAGTGAGACCGCGAACCTGGCCCATGACGAGCGAGCCCCCTACGTCGGGGACAATGCCTTCGCCCACAAGGGCGGCATCCATGTGTCGGCGCTCCAGAAAGACACCAGGACCTACGAGCATATTGAGCCGGACAAGGTCGGTAACTGGCGGAAGGTCCTTGTTTCCGAGCTCTCGGGCAAGAGCAGCATCCTTTTCAAGGCGAAGGAAATGGGGATCCGGCTGAAAAACCGGGTAACACTTCCCGGCGAATTATTACAGAAAATCAAGAAGCTGGAAGAGCAGGGGTTCCAGTTTGAGGCGGCTGAAGGCTCATTTGAGCTCCTTATCCGGGAGGCAAACGGCGAGTACCGTCCCTTCTTCAAACTCAAGGGGTTCCGCGTCATCAGCGAGATGGAGGGGTCCAGAAAACTCCTCTGCGAAGCGACCATCAAGGTTGAGGTGGATGGTAAAATCGAGCACACCGCCGCAAACGGCTATGGACCGGTGGAGGCCCTTGACAATGCCCTCAGGAAGGCGCTGGAAAAATTTTATCCTGAAATTAAAGAGATACAGCTTTCGGACTACAAGGTCCGGGTCCTGAACGAAAAAAGCGGCACTGCCGCCGCGGTGCGGGTTCTCATTGACCAGAGACGTAAATCCGATCACTGGGGCACCGTCGGGGTATCGACGGACATCATTGAAGCGTCCTGGAAGGCCCTTGTTGACGGCATTGAATACATGCTGTTCAAGAACAAAAAGAAAAAATAACCTGTTCCCTGTTCAATATCGTTCCTCCGCAGGAAAAAAATCTTGCAATTAATCTTGTTCTGAATAATTAAGGAATGGAACGCAGCAACGATTAAACCTTTCGCAAACGCATGCAGTCATAAACCGAACGGGGCTGTGGCATCACATCTCCCTCGAGGAGAGGGCCTTTTGATTGAACCATGGGCACGTAAGCTGAAGATTAGGATTTTGACGGATCTGTCAATAATTCTCTGAAAATATACATGAACGGCGATTGAATATGAAAAAAACCATGATATGCCTCGCAGCGACGATACTCCTGACGACAGCAGGATCACCCGCCTTTACCTGGGAAACCTATGACAGCGTCATCGCAATAGTAAATGACATCTCCATCATTGAAAGCGAAATAGACAACAAGTTGAACCAGGTGATAAAATTTCAAAACATCCCCAGGACACGATACGCGTCCGAAAAAAGCAGAATACTCGATAAATTCATTGAAGACGCACTGGTCATGCAGGCGGCAACTGAGGAAGCGATCGTCGTCGGTGACCGCCGGGTACTCAATCATATAGAGGAGATGATGAAGCAGTATCTGTCTACGAAAATTCAGGACCCCAAGGAAGTGGAGAAGCTCGCGTCCAAAATGCTCAATCGCCTTGAAAAGCGGCTCAACGATGAGCCGATCATGGCCGACAAGGAACTCGACGCCCAGATCGACACGTTCATCGGATTCCTCGAAGGGCGCGTTCATCTCGGCTTCAGGGAGTACTTCGAGGAAGTCCGCTCCCAGATAATGAGGGAACAGGTCATGTCCATTGCCATAGGCGTGTCGCCCCCGTCAAAAGAAGAGGCGATGGACTGGTACCGGAAGAACAGGAACAAGCTGGGCGACGAGGTATGGGTCAAGCATATTCTCATCAGGCCCGCCGGCAGTTCCTTTACCGCAGAGCGGGAAACCAACGAAAAGCTCAATTCCCTGCGGGAAAAGATCATGGCAGGCGAATCCTTTGAAAAACTCGCCCGCATGTATTCCCAGGACCCTGAATCAGCTGCCAGGGGAGGCGACCTGGGGTGGAAAATGCTCGCGGAAATGGACCCCTATTTCGCCGGGTACGTCAGCAACATACACGCCGCCGGCCAGGTTTCCCAGGTTTTTAAATCGAGCCAGGGTTATCATATTGTGAAGCTCATGGCACGGCGTCCTATTACCTATGAAAAAGTCGAACGCCTGATCATGTACAAGCTCTATAACGAAAGCATGTTCCAGCAGTTCAAGAAATGGGTGTTAAAGAGAAAAAAAGAGTCCGATATACAGATTTTCATGAAAAATTACGTTGAAACGTGATTTCAACGAAGGAGCGGGGAAATTAATTGAAATCTGATATTCTGCTCTACATAGATTCCGCAACCTCTGACAACGATCTCCGGTTTCTGGATTCATTCCTGCCCGAGTTGCTGGCCCAGCGGCTTCAGAAAATTGAAGCGGCCGGCGCCGTGTACTATTCGGTCCCTTCCGCTTATAATGGGAAGCTTTCCGGCAGCGCCGTCTGTTTCGTCCGCAGCGGCCATGATGACGTCGAATTCTGGAAAGACCTTTTCGCCAGGACCGGGTCCGGTCATATCTGCAAGATCTACGCCGATTCCCCTTTCCTGGACCCCTCAATAATCCGGGAAATGATGGACCATCACCTGACGTACCTGGCGGAGTTCACCTTTTCGGAAAACCTCCCCGCCGGATTCTCCTGCGAAATCGTATCAAAGGAACTTATCAGCGCCATCCCCGATCTCAAGGAGAAGACCCTGCCCCTGTCACAGGTGATCAAGGCAAACCTTAACCACTTTGACATTGAGATATATTACAAAGACCCCGACATCCGCGACAAGCGCATATCCTTTCTGTCCAGCCGCCGCCGCGACGCACTTATCATGGAGCGTATATACAGCCTCGGCTCAGCCTTCCCACCTTATGAATCGATGAAAGGAATCATCGATGACCATCCGGAGGTGCTCCATATCGGGCCTTCCTATCTCGAGATAGAGCTCACCGGCAGGTGCGACCTGGAGTGCGTTTTCTGTTACCGAAATTTTCTCAAACAGCACCACGGCGACATGGACAAGGGACTGGTGCCGGCACTGCTTGAGCAGATGAAATCGTTCAATCTTCCCTATACCGTCTGCTTCGGCGGATCCGGGGAGCCCCTGATGCATCCAAACATTTACGAGATCCTGTCCGCGGCGGAGAGCGACCCCCTGGTGGAGTCCGTCATTGTCGAGACAAACGGCCTCTATGCCGATGCAAACTACCGCACCCATATCACGAAGGATGGCGGCAAAATCAAGACCATCGTCAACATCAACGGGATGAACGCCGACACTTACGCCCGGCTCCACGGGAGGGACTGCTTCGAACGGGTTCACCGGAACATCCTGGGCCTGTCAGATGCGGCGCCCGGCCGCGTGTATATCCAGATAATGAAAATCAATGAAACCGAGCCGTTCCTGGACGCCTACTACGATTTCTGGGAAAAACTCAATATCCCCATCATTCTTCAGAAACAGAACACCTTTCTGGGAAGGATCGAGGACCGCCGGTATTCCGACCTGTCCCCCCTTGACAGGATCCCCTGCTGGCACCTCCAGCGCGACCTTTATATAACGGCGGACGGGATCGTCACCTTCTGCAAGCAGGACGTTGACGCCGTCAATCCAGCTGGCACGCTACCAGCAACCACGCTGGCTGAAATCTGGGAAAAGAAAAAGCCGGCATTTATCAGCGATTACCGCAAGAAGTATCCCGCCTCCCCTGACTGCGCCTCCTGCGATGAATGGTATACCTTCAATGCCTGATTCGGCTCAACCCCCGCAATGTCCGGTCCGATAATAACATCATGAAAGCAACCGTTACCGCCATCATTCAGGCCCGGATGGGTTCCTCGCGCCTGCCCGGGAAGGCGATTCTTGACCTCGCCGGCCGGCCGCTCCTGTACCACGTGTTCCGGAGAATCCAGGCGACGCCGGGGGTCGACCGCATCGTGATGGCCACCTGCCACGGCTCCGAAAATGACGTTATCATACGCCTGGCCGAATCCATGGGGATTCTGGTCTTCATCGGATCGGAGGATAATGTGCTGGAGCGGTTCTATCTCGCATCGGAACGGTACGGCGGCGATTACATCATGCGCGTGACCGGCGACAACCCCTTCACGGACCCGGGCTACGCTGCTGAAACAATTCGGACGATAAGGGAAACAGGCGCCGACCTCTGCTATTTCCCGAACCTTCCCCTCGGCACCGGAGTTGGGATGTTGACCAAAGCGGCCCTTGATGCCGCCTACCGGCTGAGCGACCAGCCTTACCAGCGGGAGCACGTGACCCCCTACATCAAGGAACATCCCGAACGATTCAGGATCCATGTCCGCGACATAGCCCTGGACAACCCCCACCCGAACCTGCGCCTCACCGTTGACACGGCCGAGGATTATGAGGTCGCCCAAAAAATCTATGCCGGTTGTTATCATGGCGAGCCCTTCCCTCTGGGAGACGTGCTCCGCTTTATTGAAAAAAATCCCGATATCCCGGCCATAAACAGCGGCATCCAGCAGCGCCCCATGACGCACTCGAGCACGAAATGATCAAACGCGAAGTGTCCATCGTCACCGGATGGGGGGGCCATCTCGGAACAGGCCATGTCCAGCGCATGGCGAGCCTAGCCTTTCATATCAACAGGCATACCCCGCTCAAGGCCTATCTTGTCTGCGAAAGAAAACCGGGGTTTCTCCCTGAATTGTTCGATGATTGTATCGTCAATGCCATCAGGCCTGACAGCGCCTTCATTATCAGGGACAAGAGGGATTCAACCATCAGTGACATGGAGGCATTACAAAGCCATGGCAGGGTAATCGCCATAGATGATTGCGGGCCCGGGAGGGGACAGGCCGATCTCGCCATCGATCTTCTGCCGAACCTGCAGTATTCCAGCTACGATAAGGATCTTTTTATCTTCGGATTTACCTTCGCCGATTCAGTCATGAAGCTCGGCGTGCGCACCGTCACCAAGGACATAGATTTCGCCGTCTACTGCGGCATCAGCCCACCCCAGCGGACGATTGCTGCCATCACTGCTCTGATACCTGTGAAATATTCCTATGCGGTCCTTGCCGGTGCAACTCAGACATTGTTCAAAGACGGAACAGCGGAACCCCTGAATAAATCATACGCTGAAATACTGATGTCGTCAAAGGTCCTGATTACCCATTTCGGCATCACTCTTTATGAAGGCCTCATTTCCGGATGCAAAATCATTACAATAAATCCCACTGAATATCATTCACGCCTGTCAGACATTGCCGGTGACGGCATTGATCTCGTCAACCTCGGTGTCATTGATGCCATCGATCCGTCTCAGGCGCGGTCCGCCATATCCGGCTCATTGACCGCCGTCGGCTCCAGCGCGGTTGCTCCACCTGAAATTAATGAAGCGATTAAAACAGGTTTGGACCTGTTCATATCACGTATTCGGCCCTTTTTTTAATGACATCATCCCATCCAATCCGAAAAAATAAAAAAATAATTGCATAAATTGCGCCGCGGGTTAATTTCAAGAAAGAAATTTTCCAAGGAGAATCATATGCAACAAACCGTTAGGGGACTGATGACCGTGTTTATTCTCGGAAGCATTCTTCTGGCCGGCTGCTTTACGACCGAAGGCAATGTTAAAACCATAACCTTCAATGACGGCTCAAAATATATCGGTGAAGTAATGGAGAACATGAAACATGGATACGGCAGGATGACCTGGGCCAACGGGGACCAGTATGAAGGACAGTGGGCAAATGACGCCATCAACGGAAAAGGGGTTTTTACCTGGGCCAACGGAGACCGCTATGACGGCCAGTGGGTGGCCAACAAGCGCAACGGCCAGGGAACCATTGTGGAGAAAAACGGCAACAAGTACGAAGGCCAGTGGGTAAATAATCAGCGCAGCGGACAGGGAACCCTGACAAAGCCCAACGGCGAGACCTACACCGGGCAGTGGAAGAACGACGAGAAAAACGGGACCGGCACCTTTGCCTGGCCGAATGGTTCAAAATACGAGGGAGAATGGAAAGACGGCAAGCGCCACGGCCAGGGAATCATGACCGGCGCCACGGGCATTGTCGAAAAGGGCAAATTCCTGAATGATGTCTTCGTGGGAAAATAGCTCTTACCCCAATGCAAAGAAAAATTTTTATAACGCTTCTCATGATCATTACCGCCGCGGGCGCTGCCCGCGGCGCTGGCATGTCTGAAAGATTCCAGGCGAGAATATTCAAAAGCAAAAAATACTCGACCCTGCCGTACCGGCTCCTGGTGCCGGTCAATTACGACAAAGGAAAAAAGTATCCCCTTGTTTTATTCTTTCATGGCGTGGGTGAGCGGGGCACGGACAATAAAATACAATTGTACTGCGGGCTTGATATCTTCGCCAATGAAAACAGGATGAAGCGCTATCCCTGTTTCATTGCAGCGCCCCAGTGTCCTGTCGAAACCAAGTGGGCGGAAGTGGACTGGAAGGCCGACCGCCACACCATGCAGAAAAACCCGACGCCGCCCCTGGCCATGTCAATAGAATTAATCTCGGAGCTGGAAAAAGAATTCCCCATAGACAGCGGGAGGATCTATGTAACCGGCTATTCAATGGGTGGCTTCGCCACCTGGGAGGCCATACAGCGGTGGCCTGGCCTCTTTGCAGCCGCGGTTCCCGTCTGCGGCGGCGGAGATGAAGCGCTGGCGCCACGCCTCGTGTCCATTCCCATCTGGGCTTTTCACGGCGCCCTTGACAACCTGGTCAATGTCAGGCGTTCCCGGAACATGATCAACGCCATAGTCAGGGCCGGCGGCATGCCGCGGTACAGCGAGTATACCCTGGTGACCCACCTGAGCTGGAATTTCACCTATACCGATGAGGCAATGTTTGAGTGGCTTTTCAAACAAAAAAAATGACTTGTTATTTTACATTAAAAGGGTTAAAATAGCCCCATGAAAATAATAAAACAACTGGCGACCGGTAACCGCGACAGCATGAAGAGCCTTACCTTCGAGTTGGAATCCCTCATCTACTCATCGGTGAAGGAAAGCTATCCTGGCAACTGGAATCAAGAGAAAATTACCCGGTCCCTGTTTTCCGGCATGAAATCGCTCTTCGGGGGTAAAACAATCCACACACCCGGCGACACGATCAAGACCGGCTGGAGCCTGTATCAGAGGAAGGACGTCTCTGATGATATTTTCGGTGAAATCGCCCTTGTCATCCAGGTAACGTATCACGACGGCCAGGTTGTCCGCGGCGTGGTGTTTCATGATGTCGCCGAGAAGGACGGAGGAAAAAATACCTTTTCAAGTCTCCATAAAAATAATTTCAGAAGGCTCCTCTCCGTATCGCATCATTCTCAGATTCTTCTATACGATTACGACACCATAGCCGGCATGGCGTTCCCCTCTACGGCCGAGTCCATAATCGGGAACCAGCCCCACAACTGGAACAGCTGGATACCGTACACCCATGCCGTTTCCGTCCCCGCGAATCTCGCGCTTTCACTGGACATCAAAAGTACCGGGCTGTACAAAGTGTCCCTGCCCCTTTCGTATCAGATCTGCTACCGCTACTTATACGGCCTTGACCTTGACTATTCCATCCCGGCCCTCGAAACCGCTGCCGGTATAAAAACCATAAAGGGCAACCCCCGTTTCCTTGTGTGCCTGGCCGTTTCCCACGGGGGCGCAGAACCGACCATGAATTTCGACTTGAACGAGAAGATGTATTCCTCCTTTGAATAACTGGTACCGCTGCTTATCCGGGGATACATTCTCCATGATACTCGTTGCATTGCAGACCGGCTATGAAGGTACTGGTCACATACTTCTCCCAGACAGGCAATACAGAACAGATAGCCAGGGCAATCCATGAAGAAGCCTCCTCCTGCTCCTCTCCATTCCTGAAAAAAACTGATGAGATTGCCCCGTCGCAATTGGATGAGTATGACCATGTTTTTATCGGGTCTCCGTGCCATGCCGACACCCTTGCCGAACCGGTTCGGTCTTTCTTGAACCTCATCCCGGACAATTCCCCATGTCACCTTGCAGGGTTCGTCACCCATGCATCTTCATTTTACAACTTTTACAATAAGTCAGATTATGAAAACTGCATGACCTATCTGAGCTCCCTTTGCAGAAAAAAAGGAATTCCATACCGCGGATGTTTTGAATGCCAGGGCCGCCTTGCCCCGCAGCTCCGCGAGTTTATAAAAAAATCAAAGCATAGTACCCATGACGAATGGGCGCGCATGGTCGCCCAGATGGAAGGACATCCCGACAGTGAAGATCTTACCAATGCCAGGGATTACGCCCGTGACATTTTAATGAAATTTCAACTTGACTGATTGCGGGCCGGTGAAATCTCATGGCTGCATGAGTACAGTACGGTGAAAGCAGAATCTCCCATACGCTGCCGCCAATGCGGCGTTTGCTGCCATGTTGACATGATTGCCTACATCACCGAGAATGATATGCGCCGATGGGAAGAGGAACAGCGCTTCGACATCATTTCCCACGTCCGCGGCACCGAAATTCAGTGGTTCGGCGACATCATCCTCACCGGCAACGGCATCCACATCCAGAGCTGTACGTTTCTCAATTACGACGGGAATGTCTTTTTCTGCGACATATACGAGACCCGACCCCAGGTATGCCGCGATTATATGCCGGGCTCATCGGCCCTGTGTCCTCTTTATAAAGGCCATGCATAAAAAATACTTTACTGATAAGAGCAATCCAACGTAATGTTACAAAAGGATCGGAAGGGTGGCGTTACACCCCATCGTAAATTTCACGCTGTCACCATACAGCACCGGGAACAACTATGAACGGCACGGAAACCTACACCAAAAGCTGGGTAATACGTCTCATCATTTTAAACATTGCCATATTCTTCGGTCTGCAATTAATGCTGTCCATGGTCGGCACCGGCGAAGAGGGCTCCACCCTCAGCGACGTTCTGATTTTTTACCTTGGCCTGCGCCCGGTCCTGGTCATTGAAAAATATTACCTCTGGCAGCTTTTCACCTATATGTTTCTCCACGGGGGGTTCCTCCATATTTTTCTGAACATGTACGCGCTGCTCATCTTCGGCATCCCCGTTGAGCAGGCCTGGGGAAGCCGGCGCTTTTTGTTTTATTATGTTTTTACCGGGGTCGGCGCCGGTGTCACCATCCTTGTCATCAACACGCTTCTGGGGGGCGTCAATTACATAACGCCCACCATCGGAGCATCCGGCGCCGTCTTCGGCCTGCTTCTCGCCTTCGGCATGCTTTTTCCCGATGCCGAAATCCTGATTTTCTTCATCATCCCCATGCGCGCCAAATTCCTGGTGCTTCTCTATGGCGGCCTTGAGCTTTACTCCCTTGTCGCCTCCAGCGGCCAGAGCCCCGTATCCCATGCCGGTCATCTGGGAGGTATCATCTTCGGCCTTATATTTTTCCTGATCATCCGTAAACGGGGGATAAGCTTCAAATCCAAGCTTATCAAGGCCCGTCTCAACCGAGAAATTGACCGGCACGAGACCAGATCAGAAAAGGAAATCAAACAGAACGATCATATTCTGGAGTCAATACTGGAAAAATTAAAGACCAGGGGGCCCGGTTCGATCACTGATGACGAATACCAGCATATACGCTACATGGAGATAATGACGCAGGATAACGAAGAGCTCTGTGTCGAAGAAGACTTTGACGCCAATGATGAATTCTGCACAAAATGCGCCCATCGTGAAGCCTGTCTTCTCCGCCAGATTAAAAAATATCTGTAAATGTTTTGTAAGGCATTAAATTAATCTTTACAAGGATAACCGCTGTTTTAAACAATTTACCAGTAACAGGATTCAGTTCAACTGGTGCTTCATTTCCGATAATCGCTTCAGCCCGCCAGGGATGAGGTGCATATCAGAATAATTATTGTGATACAGTATACATAGATCTGATTGGTTGTAAGTAAAAATTAACAGAAGGAGAATCAGAATGGCTAAAAGAGTGTACTTGTTTGGGGGAGGGTCTTCCGAAGGCAAAGCGGACATGAAAAACCTCCTTGGCGGAAAAGGCGCCAATCTTGCTGAAATGTCAAATCTCGGTATTCCTGTTCCGGCAGGCTTTACCATAACCACCGAAGTGTGCACGGAATTTTATAAAAACAACCGTCAATATCCTGCCGGTCTTAAAGAGGAAGTCAACGAAGCCATGAAGAAAGTCGAGCAGATCATGGGAGCTAAGTTCGGCGATCCGTCAAATCCTCTCCTGGTATCGGTCCGGTCCGGCGCCCGCGCGTCAATGCCCGGCATGATGGACACGGTCCTCAACCTCGGTCTCAACGACAAAACCATCCAGGGAATAATAAAAAAATCCGGCAATGAGCGGTTTGGCTGGGACTCCTACCGCCGTTTCATAGCCATGTACGGCGATGTCGTCATGGGCCTCAAGCCCGCATCGAAAGACGAGCATGATCCCTTCGAAGAGGTCATGGACAACCTGAAAAAGAAACGCAAAGTGAAGATGGACCTTGACCTTACCGTTGCCGACCTTAAAGAGCTGGTCGCCCAGTACAAGGCCCTTATAAAGAAAAAGCTCAAGAAAGACTTTCCCTCCGACCCATACGAACAGCTCTGGGGCGCCATAGGTGCCGTGTTCGGATCCTGGATGAACGAGCGCGCCATCCTCTACAGAAAAATGAACGGCATCGAGGACAGCTGGGGCACCGCGGTCAACATCCAGGCAATGGTATTCGGAAATATGGGCGATGACTGCGCCACGGGCGTTGCGTTCACCCGCGACCCGTCCACCGGAGACAATCGTTTCTACGGAGAGTACCTTATCAACGCCCAGGGCGAAGACGTTGTTGCCGGCATCAGGACTCCGCAGCAGGTAACATTGGTCGGTTCCCGGAAATGGGCGAAAGAGAACAACATTAAAGAAGCCGATCGAAAGAAGAAGTACCCGTCCCTCGAAGAATATATGCCAAAGGCATACAAGCAGCTTGACGACATCTATAACAAGCTTGAAAACCATTACCGCGACATGCAGGACATCGAGTTTACCATCCAGAACCAGAAACTCTGGATGCTGCAGACGCGGAACGGAAAGCGTACCGCCGCCGCGGCCGTGAAGATCGCCGTCGATATGGTCAAGGAGGGCCTCATCACGAAGGATGAAGCCCTTATGCGCATTGACCCGGTCTCCCTTGACCAGCTCCTCCACCCCACCCTTGATCCGAAGGCAAAACGGAACGTCATCACCAAGGGCCTTCCCGCTTCTCCGGGAGCCGGCGTCGGGAAAGTGGTTTTCAACGCCGACGACGCGGAAGTATGGAGCGCCAGAGGAGAGAAGGTCATCCTGGTCCGTGTCGAAACGTCGCCGGAAGACCTCAAGGGAATGAACGTGGCCCAGGGGATCCTGACCGCCCGGGGCGGCATGACCTCCCATGCCGCCGTCGTCGCCCGGGGCATGGGCAAATGCTGCGTGTCGGGCTGTAGCGAGCTGGAAGTAGATTATAAAAAACGCATATTCAAGATCAGGAATATTACGATCAAGCAGGGCGATTTCATATCCCTCGACGGCTCAACCGGCGAAGTCATGCTCGGCAAGGTCCCGACGGTCGACCCGCAGCTTTCAGGCAACTTCGGCACCATAATGAAGTGGGCTGACGAGGCCCGCAAGCTGGGGGTCCGCACAAATGCTGACACCCCCCACGACGCGGAAGTGGCCCGCAGCTTCGGCGCCGAGGGTATCGGCCTCTGCCGCACCGAGCACATGTTCTTCGAGGGCGACCGCATCAAGGCGATGCGCGAGATGATTCTTGCCGATGATCTCGCCGGCAGGAAAAAGGCCCTGGCGAAGCTCCTCACAATGCAGCGGAAGGACTTCTACGGCATCCTGAAGGCCATGAAGGGCTACGGCGTCACCATCCGCCTCCTGGATCCCCCTCTCCATGAATTCGTGCCCCACGAGGAGAAGAACCAAAAGGAGATGGCAAAACAGCTTAAGAAACCCGTTGCCGTCATCAAGGCCAAGGTCGAAGCGCTCCATGAATTCAACCCGATGCTGGGCCATCGCGGCTGCCGCCTCGGCATCACCTATCCGGAAATTACCGAAATGCAGGCCCGCGCCATCTTCGAGGCCGCATGCCAGCTCAAGAAGGAAGGCGTGAACGTCAAGCCCGAGGTAATGGTTCCTCTGGTGGGCCACGTAAAAGAATTGAAGATGCAGAAGGATATCATCGTTGAGACCGCTGAGAAAGTCATGAAAGAGAAAAAGATCAAGGTAGATTACATGGTCGGCACCATGATCGAAGTGCCCCGCGCCGCCGTCACCGCGGACGAGATAGCGGGCGAAGCGCAGTTCTTCTCCTTCGGCACCAACGACCTCACCCAGATGACCTTCGGATACAGCCGCGACGATTCCGGGAAATTCCTCCCCGAATACGTCGAGAAAAAGATCCTTCCCAGCGACCCGTTCCGCGTCCTTGACCGCGACGGGGTGGGCAAGCTTATCCGCATGGCCGTTGAAAAGGGCCGCGGCGTCAGGAAGGATCTGAAGGTCGGTATCTGCGGCGAGCACGGCGGAGAACCCAGCTCGGTCGAATTCTGCCACATGGTCGGCCTGAACTACGTCAGCTGTTCACCGTACCGTGTTCCCATCGCCCGGCTTGCCGCGGCGCAGTCGGCCATCAAGGAAAAAAGCAATGTCAAGGTGTCTTCCACCGCGTAGGCGGTGGGAGACCCTCCCATCATAAAACTCTACAGAGGGTGAAACATGAAAAAAACATTGGTAATGACCGCTTTGCTTCTATTTGCCGGCACGTCCCTTTATGCATCGTATAAAGAAGCGCTGAAACTTTTTGAGCAGAAAGACTACAAAGGATCGTTAAAAATGATCGCGGATGAGCTGGAAACCGCCAATGACACGAAACCCGACTCACCCAACTACAACCTCAGGTTCCTGGCGGCCCATAATCACTGGAAGCTGGGCAATACCAAGTCTGCCATTGATCATTTCACCCGCTGTATAGCCATAAAGAAAAACAAGGTTGATCCCTATATCGACCTCGCACTCCTCCAGATCGAAATTAAAAAATACGCCGAGGCCGACGCCACGGCCAAGAAAGGCATGGAAGTTGAAAAATCGCCCATGCTCTATTACATCATGGGCATGACATCATTAAAGAGGGAAAATTTCTGGAAAGCCAAGGAAATGTTCGAAAAGGCCAACTCCCTCAATCCCGATCTCTACTATTCCTATAACGCCCTGGGTGTCACCCTGATGAAGCTGAAGAAATACGGCGAGGCCAACACGGCATTTTCTGCCGCGTACGCGGTCAAACCCCGTTCGGTGGAAATTGTAAACAACCTGGGTATGAGTTATGAGAAACTCGGCAAGGTCAAGGATGCCTATGAGTATTACAAGAAAGCCCTGGCCCTTGACGAGAAAAACCGGGTCATAGCGACGAATATCGACCGCGTGAAAGGCAAGGTCAAGAATTAGCCGAGCTTTTCCAGGGCTTCCTTAAACTTCGGTATCGATCGCTTTATCACATCCTCGGGTACGCAATAGGCCATCCTGAAGTACCCCGGTCCCCCGAACCCGCTGCCGGGAACCGCCAGGATGTTGAATTTTTGCAGATGCTGCACGAACTTCACGTCGTCAGCTATCGGTGATTTGCAGAAAATGTAGAAGGCCCCCTCCGGCATGGGAAACGTGTACCCGGCGCTCTTCAATCCTTCAGCCAGCAGATCCCTCCTCCTCCGATAGGGGGTAATATCGACCGTGACGTCAGTCAGCTCCGCCACGATGCGCTGCATAAGGGCCGGGGCATTCACATACCCCAGAATGCGGTTGCAGAGGATCATGCCGGCCATGAGCTGATCTATATAATCGCATGCCGGGTTTGCGGCTATGAAACCGATGCGCTCTCCCGGTATGGAAAGGGACTTGGAATAGGAATTCACAACGATCGACTGTGAATAATTGCACAGAATGCCAGGGACTTTCACATTATCATAGACAATTTCCCTGTACGGCTCATCGGAAATAAGATATATGATGTGCCCTTTTTTTCGGAAATCTTCCAACACCGCGGCAAGTTCCTTGATCTGCTGTTCAGGGTAGACCCGCCCCGTGGGATTATTGGGAGAATTTATGAGCACCGCCCTTGTCTTCGTTGATATGGCCTTGTGAATATTCTCTATATTCAGGGAAAAATCCGGGTTGGTGTCCACCAGCCTGGGCACGCCATTATGATTCGTTATGTAGAAATTATATTCTACGAAATACGGTTTCGAAACAATAACTTCATCACCGGGATTAAGAATCGCTTTCAGAACGGTATTCAGGCCCCCTGCCGCCCCGCAGGTCATGATAATGTTTTTCTCCGTTACCGCAACGCCCTCTTCAGCAGAAACCCTGGCGGCTATGGCCTTGCACACCGACGGGAACCCGGCGTTGGGCATGTATCCATGGGCCCCCTTTGCCGCCTTATGCGCGAAATCCTTCAGCACTTCAAAGAATTTTTCCGGCGGGTCCAGGTCGGGATTTCCAAGGCTGAAATCAAAGACGTTTTCATGACCGAATTGGGCCTTCAACTTGATGCCCTCTTCAAACATCTTCCGTATCCAGGAAGCTTTTTCTATTGATTCCTTGATGTGCCCGGCTATCGACATGGTGGCCCTCCTCGGTGATGATATTCTTAACAACGGGGGGATATAATTAATTGCAAGAACAAAATATGCGGCGCAATTCCCCGGACTGTTATTATTATTGACTTCTATTCGATCATGGTGGCTGTTTATATCAAAGGAGTGCGGCCATGTCCGACTACGCACGGTTCGATCATCCTGCCGTATCATCGTTCCTGTTTTATCCCAGGCCGGAGGAATCCCGGTCCCTTGCAGGCGATAATATAGTGGAACTCTCCATCCCCGTTGACAATGATGTCATGGTTGGCGGAAAAATATTCACCTCCTCGAAGAGTTCCCCTTCGATTCTTTTTTTTCACGGCAACGGTGAAATCGTCATCGATTACGATGACCTGGGCCCCCTGTACGTAAACCTGGGATTAAATTTCATTCCCGTTGATTACCGAGGCTACGGACGATCCGGCGGCAGTCCAAGCGTATCCGCCATGATGAGGGATTGCCATACCATTTTCGATTATATGAAAGAGTGGCTCAAAGAGGAACATTATACCGGGCCGTTCATCATAATGGGACGGTCCCTGGGAAGCGCATCAGCCCTGGAACTGGCCGCGACCCGGCAAAATGAGGTAAACGGTCTGATAATCGACAGCGGCTTTGCCTACGCATTGCCCCTCCTGCGTATAATCGGTGTGGACCCGGACCGCCTGGGGATCAGGGAGGAGGAGGGATTCCTGAACATTGACAAGATCAGACAGTTCAGAAAGCCGACCCTTATCATCCATGCCGAGAGGGACCACATCATACCCTACAGCGACGGCTGCGCCCTATTTGAGGCATCCCCGGCTGAAACAAAGGACCTAGTGACCATCAAGGAGGCAAATCACAATACCATATTCATGTACGGCCTGAGGGAATTTCTCACAGCGGTAAGGAAGCTTGCCGATGCCCTGGAGTAAGACTTAATCCAAAGGCCATGGAACCGCTAATTATAATTGCTATTCCTCTGATGTGGCCATATATTTATGTTATCGTAAAATCCTGACAATTCGTTTCTGTAATTGATGAATGTCGATTATTGTTGCTGAAGTCAGCAAATTAATACCTGCACCATGAAAACCTCATCGATCAACAAAATTCACGACTACCTTTATGAAATACCGGTGAGCTTCAAGCACGGCATGAGGGTCCCCGCACGCATCTATGCCTCCCTGCAGCTCATTGAGAACATGGACAATGCCGTCCTGGACCAGCTTACCAACGTGTGCCTCCTCCCAGGAATCTTAAAGCATGCCCTCTGCATGCCTGACGGCCATTCCGGGTACGGATTCCCCATCGGCGGCGTCGCAGCCATAGACCCGGATACCGGCGTCATCTCTCCGGGCGGGATCGGTTTTGACATCAATTGCGGTGTCCGCCTCATGGCCACTTCTTTGACCTTTGACGAGGTCAAGCCACGCTTGAAGACCCTGGTGCAGGCCCTGTTCAACCAGGTGCCTTCAGGGGTCGGGTCAGACGGCATGGTGCGGCTTAAGCCCGACGATTTTGATGAAGCCATGATCCTGGGAGCCCGGTGGGCGATACAGAACGGTTACGGCTCCCCGACCGATCTTGATTTCATCGAAGAAAACGGCTGCATGAAAGGCGCCGATCCGCGCGCTGTTTCAGACCGGGCCCGCGCCCGGGGCAAGGACCAGGCCGGGAGCCTCGGCTCCGGCAACCATTACCTTGAAATCCAGGTTGTGAAAGAGAAGAATATTTTCGATAAAAAAATCGCCGAACAGTTCGGCATCGTCCGTGACGGCCAGATCATGGTGATGATCCATTCCGGAAGCCGCGGCTTCGGCCACCAGATCGCCACTGACTATCTCAAACGGTTCCTTTCCGTCATGGGGTCGAAATACGGCTTGTCCCTGCCCGACCGTGAGCTCGCCTGCGCCCCCTTCTATTCCGATGACGGGCAGAATTATTACAGGGCCATGAACTGCGCCATCAATTACGCCTTTCTGAACCGCCAGATGATGATGCATTCAGTGAAAAATATATTGTGCGACATTTTTAAAAAAAGCCCTGAAGAGCTTGGGCTCCGTCTGGTCTACGATGTGTGCCACAACACGGCCAAGCTGGAGCGCCACGCCATAGACGGAAAGGAAAAAGAAATCCTGATACACCGTAAGGGGGCCACGCGCGCCTTTGCCCCGGGCATGGAAGGGATCCCTGACCGCTACCGTTCCACGGGCCAGCCGGTCCTCATCGGCGGAAGCATGGAAACGGGTTCCTATCTCCTGGCGGGCATCCCTTCCGGCGCCGAAGCCTTTTATTCCACCTGCCATGGAAGCGGCCGGGTCATGTCTCGGCACCGGGCAAAAAGCACCTTCAACGGCAGGGAGCTCCAGAAACACCTGGAGGAGCAGGGCATCATTATCCTCACCTCGTCCTTCCCGGGCCTAGCGGAAGAAGCCGGCGGGGCCTATAAAAATGTTGATGAGGTGATTCAGGCAACGGAGCAGGGGGGCCTCAGCAGGGCCGTTGCCAAGCTGCTCCCCATCGGCAACATCAAGGGATGAATCATGGACTTTGAAATACTGGAGGGCATCAGCAGGGCGGATATTGCATTCCGCGTCTGGGGGGGGGACCCGGTCGAGCTCTTCACCGCAGGCGCCGGGGCCCTTCTGGCCATTATGATCAGGAATCCCGAAACAGTCCTGAAAAAAACATCTCTTTCCTTTGCCTGTGAAGCCGCAGACCTGGAGATGCTCTATTATGATTTCCTGTCTGAATTCATTTTTCGCAAGGATTCCGACAAACTGCTGCTGCTCCCTGAAAAACTGGAAATCAACAGGTCAGACGGCTTGTACCGATTATCCTGCATCGCCTCCGGCGAGGCCATAGACCGGGGAAGGCATGTCTTTGCCGTGGATATCAAGGCGGCCACTATGCATAATCTCAGCGTCACCAGGGACGATAACGGGTTTTCCGCCACGATCGTCGTTGACGTATAGCAGTTAACCCCGCAGCTGGTTGTGGTACATCCGCCGCACCTCATGGAAAAAATAGAGGTATTCCGGCTTCTGGTAATCCGGGTAGGTCCATTCCCACGGCTGGTACCGCCGGGCGACGTAACGGTATTCGTTCTCAAGGAAGACCCCTTTCCGGAGATACGTCCTGTGGAAAAAATCCTTGCAGGTTGCCAGATACACGTTGGAAAGGGTCAGGTAACCGGGGTCTATATTGACCTTTCTGGTTTTATTTTCCGCGAACCGCTTTTCAAGCCTGTTGGTGAAGAGCTTGATTTCCACGATATCTTCCCGGCGTATCAGCCTGCGAAATGAGAAGAGGACCTTTAACTGCGCCGATCCCATGTCGCTGTAATATTTGGTGTGAACGAAAGGGATGTTTTTGGTGCGAAAATCCATTTCACCAAACTTTTTCACCAGCGCTTTTTCAACTGCGTCAAGGATGACCTCCGACGAAAAGAGAACGCCGATGAACAGTTTTGCCCTTGCTGGGATGACCGGTTCAGACATCTGTGCCCCATTGGTTATTGATATACTTCCTCATATCCTCATGCAGCGGCGCCCTGATGCAAATCTTTTTTTGCAGCGAAGGATGATAAAACGTGATCGACCGGGAATGGAGCGCACACCGCTTAAATCCCAGCTTCCGTTCAATCTCCCCGGTGGGCCCGGTCTTTATGAAATCCCGGAATACGGTTTCATCGCGCCCGTACAGCTTGTCCCCCACGATGGGGTATCCGGCATGCTTTAAATGCACCCGTATCTGGTGCTGCCTTCCGGTATAGGGGACCGCTTTCAGAAGGGTCAGGTCATTCTTTGATTTGATCCGTATGAATTTCGTGCATGCTGCTTCGGGAGCGTTTTCATGGGCGATCCTCTTATGTTCTATGCCCGACGCTGCATCAAAACCTATGGGCATATCATTCATGAACACATCATGCTCCGGAACGCCGTGCACCAATGCGATATATGTTTTTTCCACTGATGAGAAGGTATCATGGATTGCTGATGCAGTGGCCGCGTTTTTTGCAAGGATTATCACCCCGGATGTTTCCCGGTCAAGCCGGTGCAGAAGATGGAGCTTTGTATCATATTCTTTCTGAAGAATAGACTGGAGCGTGTTATGATAAAAGACTCCGGCAGGATGGACCGGGAGATTCCCCGGTTTATTAACAGCCAGCAGGCAATCATCTTCATATATAACCGAGTATGTTGCGTCTACCTCAGGCTCAACGGCGTCCCTTCCGGCGTAGGTTATGACATCGCCGGTCCTGGTCTTCCTGTCATATTTAGTGAGGAGCCCTCCGTTATATGAGATCTTCCCTCTCAGAATCTCTCTCTGCCATTCCGAACGGCTCAGATATCCGAACTCTCTGGACAGGAAAAGATCAATCCTCCGGTTTGAATTCCGTTCCGTAATTCGGCATGTTGTCAAGAATTCCATTATTCTATATTACCCAGTGCAAAACTATAGTCCTATTGCGTCCCCCCCGGCAGTATTGTCTATAAAAAATTCCGGACAATGTATCGTGCCTTTGCATAACAACAGACGCGGGCCAGAGCTAATTGGCGCCGGGAAATGAATTCACCATCGTGATCTCAATGTCCGGTAAGGAATCGACGTACTGTGTTTTAAAATCAGGGAATGATTTTACAAACTGCCATTTGCCGCATCTGTCCGCTTGTATTCAGCCGACTTTACAAAAAGATTCCGATATAATTTTTTTCCAGAGTGCCGGAGCGGGGATGGCTTCATGTTACATTAACGCATGTTAAAATTACTTTTAGCGTCCCATAAATTACTGAATATTCAATATAATGAGCTTCAATTAGATCATAAAAAAATACAATTTTTTAAAAAATTTTATTGCATTAATTAGCATAATAATACGAATTATCATCATACATAAACTTTATGGTTCTTGATTAATTATTTAAAAAAATCATAGCAAATATCTGATTAATCAAGAGTGGGCTGGATTTTATTAATTTTTTTCAATATTATATTATTATAAAACATCCCGCCCGTGCGGATTTTATATGGTGTTTGTTATGATGCCATGAATGTAGAATGGGGGTTACGAAAATGAAACAGGCGTTGGTTTTAGTAGCTATGGTCATTACTGCGATCGCATTGCTATTTTTATTCCCAGTTTAACAGATTTACGAGACGGGAAAAAATAGAGACTCGTTTAATAAAAAAAAATTATGGTAATAACCGGCTGACTGGTGGCAGCGTATAAACACTGTCAGGTTGAGTGGGGGGACAATGAAGATAACGTGCGTTATTTTTCGTATTGAATAACGGTTCCCTTCACGTGCAGTATTTCTACCATCCCGATAATCCAGACTTGACGCTCGAACCATGTCCGCACATTAATAAGATTGTCTCCCCGAAGTCTGTTTATGGCTTCACCGGCCGCCCTGTCATAATCTATCCGCGGCGTAACCGGTACAATCCATAACAAATGGAAACTGCTGCTGGTTCCTTCAGCTTCACCGAGAACGCGATACGTATTACTTTCCATGACTTTTGCGTGGGGTTCCAGTCCGGCAACGCGGACCCCCTTGTACAGGCATCCGCTGTGTAGGCCCGGGCAGAGGAGTGCAATACCAAGGGCAAGGCACAGCCGCCGGGACCCTTTCCCGGTCTGTCCGGCAATGCCATAATTCCTTTTATTCCATCTTTGCATCGTATGCATCCATGATCTCATTTTTTTGTCTTGATCGTCTGTCGGCCTTTATCCTTATCCGAGCCGCCGGCATCGAAGGATACGGCTTCCCCTTCAACCACGACCTTGTTCTCAGAAACAAAGAGGAACCAGGATGTTTTTTGATAACAGCTTACATTGATCAGCGCGTCTCCTCCCTTTTTCTTGAGAGCATCCTGTATGGCGAGGTCTATATCGGGCCGTCCGACCATCCAGAGGCCGAATACCGACCACACCCGGTGCGTCCCCTGGACCGGACCGTAATTCATGATAATTTTTTTATCATGCACCGGAGTCGTTGAAGAGGTCACGGCAACGGGGCTGGTTATGCACCCGCACGGCAGCAGCAAGGCCGCCAGCAAAATAAGAAATGATACCCTGCTTTTTTTCCGGAACATCATCGTTCTCTCCTTTTTCAGAATTTAGCCTCGACGCCAAAATTAGGAATTAGGGCAATGGACGAGCCGTAGGTGGTGATCTTGGGATTTTTCTTTCCCATATACGGTAGATTGTAATTCCATCGTTGCACCACAACGGGGCGGTAGTTATAGGCGTTTATTATTTCAATGTACCAGCTCACGTAGCCCCATGAATACGTTGTCGTATTGCTGTAGCGCAGATCCAGTCTGTGATAAATCGGGAAATTGCGGGTGTTGGGTTTTCCATAAACCGGGACAAAGCGTACGGGATAGTCGGGATCCTGGATGGAAGCGACAATGGGAGTATACGGATTCGATGTGAACAGCATGAACTTGCCGGTAATGGCATGCTTTCCGTGGGCATAGCCGAGAATCAGCTTGAAGCTGTGGTTCTGTTCAAAATCATAATTCAGCCAGTGGTTTCCCCAGTAATCACCGGTCTTATTAAACGCAATGTCGTCAATGGATGCGGGGAACCCCCCGCTTTTGCTGATCAGAATTCCGTATTTACCCGGCGAATGAGGGAGGCCTGATTTGGCTTTTGACCTGGTATAGGTGTAGCTGACCCATCCAAAAATTCCGTTCTCGCCTTCCTTGCGGTCTTTTTTAACCATGATCTCACCGCCATAGGCGCGGATTCTTCCGGTGCTCATGGTCTGGCGCAGGCTTCCGTTAGGCCCAATATGAACATATTCCTGGACCAGATCGTGAAAATCGTTCCAGAACCCTTCAGCCTTGATCTTGAAAAGCCCTATTGTCTGTTCCAGTCCGACTACGCGATGGATGGCCCATTCCGGTTTACCGTTTCTTCCTACCTTCGCATACTGAGGGGACGCATCAAAATAATCAGGATTTGTCTGAAAGAAGTAGCTGTATTTCCCCCCCGCAACTGAAATGGTCGTATTTGTCGGGAATTCATAACTCATCATCCCCCGGGGGTCCCAGGTCACGTATCCCGAACGGTTCAGATAATCGCTCCGGAAACCGGGAATAAAGGTGAAGCCGCCATAGGTGAACTTCGCTTCAACGTATCCGCCCACGCCGTGATTGAGGATGTTATTGTCCATGAACATGGTCACATCATTATTATTTGAAAGGTCTGACGTAAAGCTGCCTCCGCTTGATTTCGGCCTGTTGCCGCTCGCGGTAAAATGATAGATGGTGTATTCCGCCCCGCCTCGGATCTCAAGGTATTTCTTGACAGCAACAATCTTGAATTTGTCGGTAAAGCCGAACACGTATGGCCGTGTCCGGATCCGGATGGCCTGCTGAGCCAGGTTGACGCCCGGGGCGGGAATGGTTATTGATATGGAATTCTGCCTCAAGGAGGAATAAAACGTTAACTTGTTTCTGAATATCTCTGAAGGCTGATAGCTATAGCAGAGGCTCTGGGCATTTGTCATCTGGTTGGTATTGACGGAGAGACCGGTAAGGAGGGGATCAGAGCCATCAGTTTTGACCTTGCTGCTGTTGACGAATTTCAAATAATCCTTGCTCCCGAAAGCCAGAAGGGTCAGTGAATGGGCATTGTTGAAATTGTATCGTGCCTTGAACTGGTAATCCCAGTACTGCGGAAGTATATTGATGGAATCGCCCGTGATCAGGTTAATGAGGGGAAGAATGATAAGATCGATATAGCTGATCCTGCCGGCAGCGATGATATATCCCGCATTGCGCTGGTCCTTTTTATATTCTTCCATGGGCGAGCCGAGATAAATGCCGCTGTGTTCATTCTTGAGGATCGGTGTCTGGATCAGGGCAGTTGCTGACAGCAGGGACAGGTCGGTATAGCCGCCGAATTCCTTCACATCATCAACGGTATTAATGCTTATGACGGCAGACGTTGCGGACCCGATCTCCGCGGGAAATGCCGATGAATACAGGTCGATTTCATCGATCAGGTTGGTGTTGATGACCGAATGAAGACCGCCGTAATGAAGGGCATTGTATATGGGTATGTCATCCACCATGTACCGAACCCCCCGGTAATCGCCTCCGCGAATGACGATGGGACCGAAAAAATCGCCTCCCGTCCTGATGACCCCCGGCAGCGACGCCAGGGCGTTGATGGAATCGCCGAAGGACGCCGGTACCTGCTTGATCTGCTGCTTGGTCATTGAATGGCGCGAAACGGTCTGGAGATCCCTCTTGCCCGTGATGGTGAGGCCATCATCCTTGGTTATCGCGCTTTCGAGGGGAAAATTCTTAATCGTGTCATTCTTGATATACACGGATACCCTGGACACTTTGAGTCCCTCGGACCTGACAAAAACCGTATAGGCTCCCTGTTTCGGCACGGAGATACGGTACTGGCCGTTTTCGTCGCAATTCGCCTTAATTTTCAGTTCTGTTATAAAGACCGTGCCGGAATTCACCGGCTTCTTGGTCATGGCATTATAGACAATGCCCCGGAGCACATGGGCATTCTTCTGCTGGGCATGGAGATAATCCGTACCGTGGAACCAGAAATATATCAGGAACAGCAGGATGAAGGGATGATTTCCTTTGCGGATTATGGATAGATTCATAAATTCAGCACATATTCAGTATGTATTGTAAAAACTGAAGCATTAACCTATAATTGCTCCATGCGATTATGGCCGAATTCCTGATCATGGCCACAATGAATACGGTGTATCTCAACTGGAAAAGCCTATTTATTTAAAATTATTGTCAGTTATGAGTCAAGATAAAAAAGATAGTGTGCGGTTTTAAGAAATCCATGCTTATACGGATTAATGATTAAAGGGCGTCACGGAAATATTATTCGTTGACAGGGGACAGGCCAGACTCTTAATAAAACTTGCAATTATTGACCGATCCAGTAAACTGTTGCAGATTGGCCCCGTACGTTCAGCGGACATCCATCGACAGTACCCGATCTGGAGGATTTATGAAATATTTGATAATCGGTTCCGGCGGCCGGGAGCATACGATCGCCTGGCGTCTCCTGAATGACGGAAGTTCAAAAGAAGTGTATGTTGCACCGGGCAACGGCGGCATCGATCCGGCCTTTTGCGCCGATATACCCGTAAACGATTTCGGATCAATTGAGCGGTTCTGCCGCATAAAAAAAATCGACATGGTTGTCGTGGGCCCCGAAGCACCCCTGGTTGACGGGATCGTCGATTTTCTGAACGAAAAGAAAATCCCGGTTTTCGGCCCGTCACAAAAGGCGGCACAGCTTGAAGGCAGCAAGCTCTTTGCAAAATATATCATGGGAAAATACGGCATACCGACGGCTCGGCACCTCGAATTCACCGGCAAGAACTCCCTGCTCGATTACATTCACCATGAAGACCGGTACCCCCTGGTCATCAAGTTGGACGGCCTCGCCGCCGGCAAGGGGGTCGGCATACCGGAAAACCGCAACGAAGCCCTTGACTTTATCAACGCGACGGTGCGCGAAGGGACGCGGGTTTTTGTTGAAGACTTTATCAGCGGCGAGGAAGCATCGGTGTTATGCGTATCAGACGGGAAAAACATCGCCCCCTTTGTCGCAGCGCAGGATCATAAAAGGATCTATGACGGCGATAAAGGACCCAACACCGGCGGCATGGGGGCTTACGCGCCCGCGCCCGTGATGACCGACGAGCGATTCAACTTCGTGCGGGACAACATTTTGCAGAAAACCGTTGACGCCATGAACAGCGAAGGCATTCCCTTCAAGGGCATACTCTATGCCGGGATAATCGTCAACGGGAAGGACATCAATGTCCTCGAATTCAATGTCCGCTTCGGAGATCCCGAGGCGCAGGTGATCATCCCCCTTATGGAAGGAAGGCTGGGTGATATTTTGCAGGCCTCGGTAAACGGCACGCTGGATAAAACCCCGCTGTCTTTTAAGAAAATGCATGCCATTACCGTTGTCATCGCATCGGGAGGATATCCCGGCCATTATGAAACAGATAAACTGATTTCAGGTCTTGACAGGGTCCCGGACAATGTCATTGTCTTCCATGCCGGAACAAAATACGACGGGAAAGCCCATTATACCAGCGGGGGCAGGGTCCTCAACGTAACAGCCTTTGGAAACACCCTCAGGGAAGCCAGGGACACCGTATACCGAATGATCGACACCATTTCATTTGAAGATTCATATTACCGCAGGGACATTGCTCATCGGGCGCTGGAATAACTTTCATCAAGGGATCAAGAACATGAAAAACACTCTCTTCGCACTAATCAGCCTGGCGATTTCAGCCTCAGTGGTATGGTCTGCCGACACAAAGAAACCCCCGGTGATCAAAGACATGGAATCCCTTGAGGGCATTACCCACTACGGCATGCCGATCGAGGAAATCTCGAAATCATACAGGAAAGACGAATCGGTTTTGAATATCATTTATTCCAAAACACTTTCAGACGACAACATGGACAGCTACGTCAGGCGGTTTTACGATGAATTCCTGCGTCAAATCGAGAAATGGCTCTATGAGAATAAACTCCCATTGAAGGATATGCGCATTGTCATATCAAACTGCAAATTCTGCAAAATCGGCTACTGCAAAAAAAAGAATATCAGGGAAATGGACCTTGTTCTGTACAGCGACGGTACAAGCGTCAGGCACCTGGCCCTCAAGCATGATGATATAATCGATAAAAATAAATACATCGATATTGCCAGGAGCGCCGTTATCATTTTTCTGGATAAGCAATAATGAGCATGCCGGCAATTCCGGCCCTCTATAAAAAAATAACCTTTCTGCAGATGTATCTAGATGCTTCTGCTTTATCTGGCCCCTTTAATATCCACCTGATACCGGAAATCTTTTTTTTCGTTACCTGTCCGTGCAGTATTAAGGGCCTTCATCACGTCCCGTTCCGAATAGATATCCCTGAGTATGATTGGCCTGGAAAAATCGTTCCCGGGCGGCACAATGGCAAGGAGGGGTATGGCCTGGCTCTTGAAAAGACGCATCATTCTTTCGGCATCCGGATTTTTCCCGGTTATATCCGCCACCATGAAGTCAACCGCCGGATCATTCAGGGCCCCGGCAACCTTCTCGCTCTGTAGGGTCACTTTTTCCACCAGCCTGCAGTTCGGGCACCAGTCGGCGGTGAACTCTATGACTGAAATTTTTCCTGAATCCCTGTTTGCAATGAGGCGTCCGGCGCTGAAGTCGTTTTTCGTTATCGCGGCGACCTTCTTTTCCCTGTACAGGTACTCAAAGGAGATGAAATAACCGCCGACCAGCATGCCGACAAGAGCTATAGTTGACAGTATTCTTGTTACTGCCGTCTGGGTGACGGAGCCGTATCTGCCATACTGCCAGAAGCCCAAGGCTATGAAACCCAGCAGCGTAATCATCGGCACCGCTGATGCCTCGTCGAGAATGCCGACCAGATAAATCACCGTGAAAACAAGGAAAAATGCCATCACCTTTTCAAAGGTCACCAGCCATTCGCCGGGTTTCGGGATAAACTTCAATAATTTCGGATTGATGGTCAAAATGATATACGGAAGGGACATCCCGAAGCCGATGCACAGGAATACCAGAAATATTATACCCGGCGATTGCGATAGCGTCCAGGCAAGGGTGCCGCCGAGAAAAGGACCGCTGCAGGGTGTTGCCAGCAATGTCGCGAAGAGGCCCTTCATAAAGGCGTCCCCGTAGGGATGTGCTTTTCCCGAGACGGCCTTTCCGGCAAAGGATGGTACAGTGATGGTGTAGACTCCGAAGAGGGAAAGCGATAGGGCGAATACGACCCCTGTCATGACTACCAGAAACAAGCGATGCTGGAACAGCCCCCCCCACTTGTATCCGAAAAAAGCCGCCAGTGCAGCCAGGACCGCGAAGCTGGCTAGTATGCCGAGTGAAAAGACTATGCCCAGCAAGAAGAGCTCACGCCTGCTTTTCCCCGCGTGCTGGATGAACCCCATGACCTTGAGGCTTACCACCGGGAGAACACAGGGCATGATATTTAATAGCATGCCGGCTATGATGCCGAATATGATAGCCTGCAGTAACCCTGAAATCCCCTTTTCAAAAAAACGCGGTGAAAAAGAAAGCTCATCAGGCAATGCTGATGTTGTGTCATCGGGGATGACGGCCTGAACCTTTTCCGCCGTTGCATCTTTTCCGGCAGCTGAAGACGCCCGGTATTCGTCTAGGATGACACGGCTGTAGACCGTGCCGGCCGAACCTTCCGGCAGGACCCTGACCTGGCACTTGAAGCGGAAAATTTTGGGGACACAATAGGAGGAGCCCTGTCCTTTTGCAGGGTCCGTGCAGAGCAATGAATCAAAAACCACGCCTACGTCACTGACCCCCGGCACGGCGTCCCCGGAAACTCTAAAAGGCAGGAAAATCCTTGTCTCATGTTCATATCCCCAGGTATATTCCTTCTCCCCGGGGAAATAATATTTTTGGGGCTCCAGAAAACGCGCCCCTGAAAAGATTATGCCTTTCGGCGCTTCAACCGCTACTTCGGTGGGCTTCCCGATTCCGGGCCCCTTGGGATTGCCGTAAATATGGCTTCTTTCCGGAAGCTCAACCTGCAGCGCTATAAAGGATTCACTCCCCAGGGCCGCTGCGGTCTCTTTCTGAACGGGATACACCTTCATTTCCCGGTATTCATTTCTGCTGCATGAATACAGCATGATTGTTATGACGACTAATAATACGGCATATTTCTTCATAGGTCCACCTTTAACAATCCACCGGCATTCCGAGCCGCTTTTATTTCCTCTTCTTTAATTTCCAGAAGTAGTACAGGAGCCCCGACGACATCAGAACGAGACCCAGCAATGAGGGAATCAGTGCGGTGATCAGGGTCACCACCAGATAAAAAGACAAAAGAATCAGCACTATGATAATACTGAAAGGATACAGCCATGCTTTGTATGGCCGCGGCACGTCAGGATATCTCTTTCTGAAAATAACCAGCGAATATATGGTCATGATGTTGAAGATGGTCCCCGTGGCGGAAAAAAAGGCGATGATCGTTTCATATGACGCGCCTGACTTTATATCAAACAGAAGATACACCGCCAGCAGGGCGGCAAGGAGCACCGATGCCCACGCCGCCTGGGCCACCAGGGCGTTGTTCGGCGTCCGGTACTTTTCATGGAGTATCTCCAGCCTGTTGAAAAAAAGGTCATCGCGCGCCATCGCCTGCCAGGTCCTGGCCTTGCACAGGATCTGGGTGCTCACGTTGCCGAAGGTTGACAGCATAACGGCTATGGAAATAAGGATACCGCCCGCACCTCCGATGGCCGCTTTCATGGCGTCGGCGGCAATGCCGTGGGACGCGACGATGGTTTTGACCGGTAGCTGGTAGATATAGGCTGCGTTCGTCCCCAGAAAAAGGACCATGACACCCGTGATCCCCAGCAGCAGCGAAAGGGGAAGGTTCCTCCTGGGATTTTTTACCTCTTCGGCGATATAGGTGGCCCCCTCCCAGCCGCTGAAAGCAAAAAAGGCAAGTCTCAGCGCTGCTCCGATGGCCAGGACGGTTGCCCATGAAAACTCTTCAGGAAGGAAGGGGCTGAAAAAGTGGCTGAAACTGCCGCCGCCTGAAAAGGATACGCCAATGATGATGCCGATGGCTATTATCTTGACCGTGCTGAAGATGTTCTGGAAAACGCCGCTCACGAATACGCCGAACAGATTAACCGCCGTCAGTGTCCAAATGATGGCCAAAGCTATCATAATCTCGGTGACATGGTTAAAGGGCGTTTTAAAGAGGATCTTCCAGATCTCATTGAAATATTCCGCGAAAACGAGGGCCACCGCAGCAATGGACCCGGTCTCAGACACAAAGAACATCGCCCAGCCCCTGAGGAATGCCCATACGGGTCCGTAAGCAGTCTTGAGATACACATAGGGCCCCCCCGAGCGCGGCATCATGGCCACGAGTTCCGCGTAGCATACCGCGTGGAATATCGTTACAATGCCACCGAGTATCCATACCAAAGCGAAAAGAGATGTGCATGAAACCAGGGCCATGATCGGCCCGGGGGTCCTGAAAATGCCGGAACCTATGATCCGCCCCAGTACAACCGATGTGGATTCCACCAGGCCCAGGTCGCGATTGTAATCGGTGAATTCCTCAAACACGCAATCGTCGGAAAAACACTTCTGTTCCATCAGGGCATAATCCGTAATTCATGATCGGGAGAGAATTTATTTTATTTTTACGGAAAGAATCTCACCGATAAACATCCGGTGATAATCCTGTTGAGGATAATTATCGGCGATCGAAGGATCGATAAAATTTTTTGGGTCAAGATCCTGATAATATATGATTTTGCATTCAATCACCAGCCGGGCTTCGGAAAAATAGACGGCCCCGTTTCCGGTCTGGAGCGGCGTTATTCCGGTCTCTTTCGTTTTATTGACGTCCCGTCCGGACCTGGCTCCGCAAAACTTCAGCACGTCCCGGTATTTTTCGTGGAAGAATGAAAGGGTGAAGTGCCGGTTCTTTTCCAGGAAGGTAAAGGTGTACCGCTGCGGCCGAACGACAATATAGCAGACGTTTTTGTTCCATAGGACGCCCATGCCCCCCCATGAAGCGGTCATGGTATTGTATGCGTCGATGGTCCCGGCAGTGACAAGCATCCAGTCTTTTCCCAGGAGACTGAATACGTTTTCATTCATTTTTTCAGGCTGGATTTCAAAAAATTCATCCATACTATTACCGCCTTATTATGCCGTTAAAATCTCAACGCCGGTCTCCGTCACCAGCACCGTGTGCTCCCACTGGGCGGACAATTTCCCGTCAATGGTGACCGCGGTCCATGAATCAGCCATGAGGCGCGTCTCGTATCTTCCCTGGTTTATCATCGGCTCTATGGTAAAGACCATGCCGGGCTGCAGGATAAAGCCCCGTTTCCGGCTCCCGTAATGATGGACATGGGGTTCCTCGTGGAATTTGATGCCTATGCCATGGCCACCATAGTCCCGGACCACCGAAAAGCCGTTCTTGACAGCATGCTGCTCAATGGCATATCCTATCTCGCCGATATCATGATACGGCTTCACCTGTTCAATGCCGATGTAAAGGCATTCCCTGGCGACCTTGACCAGGCGCCGGGCCTCTTCCGAGGCATTGCCGATGATGAACATCCGTCCGGCATCGCCAAAATATCCGTCCAGGATCGTCGTTACATCGACATTTACTATATCGCCGTCCCTGAGCACGGTAGAGTCCGGGATGCCGTGGCATATGACGTTGTTGTTCGACACGCATACGCTCTTTGGAAAACCATTGTAATTGAGCGGAGCCGGGGTAGCGCCATGCTTTATGGTATAGTCATGAACCAGATCGTTGATGCTGTCAGTGGTGATGCCGGCCCTGATATGACCGGTTACCATATCCAGTATTTCTTTGGTCAGCTTACAGCTTTTCCGTATGCCGTCGATCTGCTTTTCAGTCTTGATAATAACGCCCGGCGGCACATGGATCTGTTCCTTTTGTACGACGCCGCTGACACTATCAGAATCGAGGTGGCATTTTTTATATTTTTTCCCGCTTCCGCACCAGCACAGATCATTTCGGGCAAGCTTTCTCATTTCCTAATCCGTAACCGCACTTCAAATATTCTCAATAATCAGTATTTATCCATTTAGCTATATGTCAAGAATATATATAATATAATATGATGCCCCGATCGCATCTTTGTTGCACAACCCATAGCGGCAATCAAGAATACGATTTATCCTTGGTCCGCGTCCATCTTTCTTATTATAAACATTAATGTGAATTTGGCATCATGTCAACTGCAGTATTCACGTTATGAAATTTGACCGGAAATGTAGAGGCACTATATAAAAAAAGGTGATCCCACACGGAATCACCTTTTTGTGATGCATCCCCGAGGGGGATCGAACCCCTGTTGCCGGGATGAAAACCCGGTGTCCTAGACCACTAGACGACGGGGACATGGTCAGACATTAGATAAAATATTGAGACGCCCGAGAATTGAACTCGGGACCCACTGCTTAAAAGGCAGTTGCTCTACCGACTGAGCTAGCGTCTCAAAATGTAAAAATACCTGATACTGAAATGCCCTGTTACTGTCAATAATAATTAACAAATTTAATAAAAAAAACAAAAATTACCGAACTCCTGTAGCAACTTACAGCCGGCCGGAGAACCCTGATGCAGAAAGAGCACCTTTCTATCTTTCAGAAGATGCTCGTGGCGCTTTTCATTTATTCTTGAATGTGCTGTGCCTGCCCGGACCTACCGAAATTATTGCTATCGGCACCCCGATGTGTGATTCAATAAAATCAATATACTTCCGAGCGTTTACCGGCAATTCAGATTTATTCTTGCATTGGGAAATATCTGTATTCCATCCTTCCAGTTCTTTATATACGGGTTCCGCCTTGTGGAGATTATTGACCGGGAAATAGTCAACCTTTTTTCCATCCACCGTGTAGCTCACCGCAACCTTGATCTTCTTGAACCCGCTCAATACATCGAGTTTTGTCATGGCGATGCTGGTCAGCCCATTGATGAGGGCGGTCTCCCTGATCAATGGCGCATCGAACCAGCCGCAGCGCCGCGGCCTGCCTGTTGTGGACCCGAACTCCGAGCCATTGACCCTCATGCGGTCCCCGTCTTCCCCCGGGGCCTCCGTCGGAAAGGGCCCCTCGCCGACCCGGGTGACATAGGCCTTCATGATGCCGATCACCTGGTCGATATCGAACGCATTCAGTCCGGTACCCATCAGGGCGCCCCCGATGGTCGGATTCGACGACGTCACATAGGGATAGGTGCCATGGTCAATATCAAGGGCATACCCCTGGGCGCCTTCGAGCAGTATTCTTTCCCCGTTCTTTATCGAATCATGAAGGAAATGCTGGGTATTGATGATCATGCCGCCGCATTCCTTCTTGAATTTTTTCAGGATGGTCATTATTTCTTCAACGGAAAATTTTTCCTTTTTAAAAATCCGTTCAAGCTGCAGGTTCTTCAGTTTCAGCACGAGGGCGACCTTGTCTTTTAACCGCTTCATGTCAAAGACATCGCCGGCCCTGATGCCGATGCGGAGGCATTTATCGGAATAACTCGGGCCGATGCCCCTCACGGTCGTCCCTATTTTTTTTGACCGGAATTCCTCCATTGCCTCATCATAGGCCTTGTGATACGGCAGGATCAGATGTGCCGCATCGGATATAAAGACACGCTTCCTGACATCATATCCTTCGTCCTCTAGGGATTCGATCTCATTTATGAGTTGCAGGGGATCCACGACAACGCCGTTGCCGATGACGCATTGTTTGTCCTTATGGAGTATCCCTGAAGGGACAAGATGAAATATGTATTTCTTATCCTTGACTACGACCGTATGGCCGGCATTTGCCCCGCCCTGGTAGCGCACGACAATATCGCTGTCCCTGGTGTAATAATCGATCATCTTGGCCTTGCCTTCATCACCCCATTGTGTCCCTATGATTACCTTACAGCTCATGACCGCACCTGGATCTTCGTCTTTTTTAATCACGTATTATTTGGTTAATAAATGCATGTACGATGCAGGAAACCATCTAGCATGCTTTTGGCAGAAGTTCTTCATATCGGTTTGATTTTCCAACCGCCAAAAATAGACTGACATGATAAAATATCATAAATAAAAATAACAAGCCTTTTTCATGGCATAAGCATATTATTAATCCATATAATTGTGTAAAAAGAAGGGGCGGCCGCTACTCAATCCGACCCCGGATTGTTATGCATTATGTCTCAATTAGGCCCGTTTCACCGGAGTCGCTTTTAAGCAGAGATACAGCCCGCCATCTTTCGCTGAAAAATCTCTGCTGAAAAGTGCTTAACTATTGCTCCTCACATGCCGATGGTAAGAACAAGGCATATATGCCCTGAAAGGGCAGAACGGAAAAAAGGATGTTTACCGTGTCTAACAGGGATGTTATTCTGCAGATATCCATTGCTGCGATTTTTTGCATTTCCATAGTTTCCCATGCACATGATTCTCTGGCAGAAGGGAGAATAGCAGGAGAATCAGATACCTGCTACACGAATACTAATGAGACATATGATTCCTATGAGAACTATCTCCCTGCGGCCAAGCGCAATACCGCAACCCGCAGCGGAATAAAGCAAAAAAAGGTTATCAATCAGAAACGACCTGTACAGAGCATCAAACATTCCTCGGTTAAAAATTATAAAAGAAAAACCAATACCCGCTATACGGTACGCAAAGGCGACACTCTGACAAGTATCGCAAAAAAAAATAACGTCACCATATCATCACTGCAGTCTTTGAATAAACTTTCCAATCAAAATCGCCTGAAAAAAGGCATGATTTTGAAAATACCTTCCCGGCAGGCTTCTCCAGCCCTGTCCGGGAATGCTGAAAAAAAATCAGCGCAGACCGCACCCCTGCCGGGCAGCCCCAAGTTCCAATGGCCCATCAAAAACATCATTGATTATCGCAATGATGGATTAAACGGAGTCAAATCCATTGGCATTATTATAACCGGTAAACCCGGATCAACAGTCCTTTCTTCAGCATCGGGAAAGGTAAGAAAAATCGGCAGGATGAGAGGATTCGGCAATTATGTCGTCATTACTCATTCAGGGAGATACTCCACCGTTTATTCAAATTTAGACATGATCCTGGTCTCGCCGGGAGACACCGTCCCTGGAGGGAACGCCATCGGAAGGATGAGTTCAACTGAACAGAAGATCCATTTCCAGATTGACCGGGAAGGAAAACCTGAAGACCCGTTGCAGTATCTCCCGAAAAAATCATAATTTTTCTGAAAAAAATATTTTCCTGCATAATTTATTGACGAACACGCCGTTTAACAGTACTTTTTTTCCATGGAGAAGCGCCTATGGAACCGAAAAAAATTTCGATAAAAGACCTAACTTCTGTTTACCGGGAACTGCAAAAAGGATCTGAAACCGCCATTGGCAATTATCTGTTCAAGGGCCTCAGGATCCAGGTGAGCAAATACAAATCGTCCGGGACCGAGCGCTACATGAGGCTGTACAATAAAAGAAGGAATGACGGTTTATGCATACGGTGCGGCAACAAAGTGACCAAGAGTAACCCCCATACCGGCAAACTGTACCGGCTCTGCGAATATCACCGCGACATAACTGACCGCAAATAACAGGACGGCTGCAGCAGTTCCATCTCGCATCACAACTGTTTGTAACCAGAATTATGCTTATTCTCGCTGAACGGAAATAATGACTACGGGTTCAACGGGAACGTCACGATACATGCCGATTGTTTGTGTCCTCACCTGCCGGATCTTATCAACCACGTCCATGCCTTTAACCACCCTGCCGAAAACGCAATACCCGTAACCCTTGCTTCCGTAATCAAGGCCGTGATTATCCGTAATATTGATAAAGAATTGAGACGTGGCGCTGTGTATATCATGGGTCCTGGCCATGGCGATGGTGCCGCGCATGTTGCGCACGCCGTTGTTCGATTCATTCATCATGGGGGATTCCGTGTCCTTTTCGGTCATGTCCGGTGTGAACCCACCGCCCTGAATTATAAAATTGGGAATCACGCGATGAAACATTGTGCCGTTATAAAATTTTTTATCGGTATACTGCAGAAAATTGCGCACCGTTTTCGGGGAACTGCGGTCGAAGAGCTCAATATGAATATCACCCAGTGTTGTCTTCATGATGACTCCGGTGTTTTTTTTTTGCATCCGATGACTGCAACCATCAGCATAACCGCCGCCACAATCAGAATTATCTTCTGCATGGAATCCCCCCTTCTCGGTGAAAGCTAGTTCCCGACGTTAATCAAAATCCATGGATAGATCGAAAGCCGCCACTGAATGAGTGAGGGATCCCATGGATATATAATCAACATCAAGGCCGACAATTTCTTTAATTCTCTTCTCATCCATGTTCCCCGATACCTCAATCCGTGCCCGCTTCCCGATCAGCTCCACCGCCTTTTTCATCATTGCCGTATCCATATTGTCCAGCATGATAATATCGGCGCCGCATGCAACGGCTTCCGATACGTTTCCGAGATCTTCCGCTTCAACTTCAACGGTGTACTTAGTCCCGTACCGTTCCCGCACCAGTTGCACCGCCCGGGCTATGCTTCCGGCCGCCCGTATATGGTTGTCCTTGATCATGACCATGTCATAGAGCCCCATCCGATGGTTGGTTCCCCCGCCTGTCTTTACCGCGTATTTATCAAGCCTGCGAAAGCCGGGAAGGGTCTTGCGTGTATCCAGGAGTTGTATATTCGTCCCCCGGAGCATTGAAACAACAGACGCCGTGCGCGTTGCGATGGCGGTCATGCGCTGAATGAAATTCAGGGTAATTCTTTCTCCGGACAAAATGCCCACGGTTGGGCCGTCCACTGCGATGACCTTGTCATTTGCCGCTATTGCCTCCCCGTCCCTGACCAGTTGCGTCACTGAAACGGCCGGATCAATAATCCCGTACACGATCCGCGCAATGTCACCTCCGCAAAAAATTCCCTGCTGCTTGGCGACAATGACGCCCTTTGAGGCATCGCCCTCCCTGAAAATCGCCCTGGAGGTTATATCACCCTCCCCGATGTCTTCGCTGATAGCAAGCCCTATCAGCGTCTCAATATCCTTCCGTTGTATGCCGTCATTCATGATCAGATACCTGCCCATTTTGACATTGGATGCGCTTTTTCCCTATTCATCAACCTTTTCCAGGAGTTCGATCTTCTTTTCAATTTCGAGCATCTGGTCCCGCAGCACCGCCGCTTTTTCGAACTCAAGATTATCGGCGGCGGCAAGCATCTCTTCGCGGATGGAATCCCGCGCTCCCTTGAGCTTGGTGACATCGTTGGTCTGATAGACCGTCCCGTATTCAGCGACCATGTCCGCATACCGGCTTTCATCATGGTATTCGCGTTCGATGATGTCCACGATGTCCTTGGATATGCTTTCAGGCGTTATGTTATGCTCCCGGTTGTACTGTTCCTGGATGCTTCTCCTCCGGTTTGTCTCATCGATGGTCTGGCGCATGGATTCCGTCACCGTATCGGCATAGAGGAGCACCGTGCCGTTGATGTTCCGCGCCGCGCGGCCGGCGGTCTGGATAAGGGAACGGGTTGAGCGGAGAAACCCCTCCTTGTCAGCGTCGAGGATCGCCACCAGGGACACTTCCGGGAGGTCCAGCCCTTCCCGGAGGAGATTGATACCCACCAGGCAGTCGAACTCGCCGATGCGGAGGTCCCGTATAATTTCCACGCGCTCTATGGTATTGATTTCCGAATGGAGGTATTTTGCCCTGATCCCGACCTCCTCGAAATACTTCGTCAGGTCTTCCGCCATTTTTTTCGTGAGGGTCGTCACCAAGACCCTCTCGTTTCTCCTCGCCCTCGTGTTGATCTCGCCTATCAGATCGTCAACCTGGTTCACTGCGGGCCTAATTTCTATCACCGGATCGACGAGTCCGGTTGGACGGATGACCTGCTCCACCACGTTGCTGCTCTTTCCCAATTCATACTCTGCCGGTGTGGCCGATACGAACACGACCTGGTTTATCATTTTCTCAAACTCCTCAAAGTACAGCGGTCTGTTGTCAAGGGCGGACGGCAGCCTGAACCCGTATTCCACCAGGTTTGTCTTTCGCGCGCGGTCCCCCTCGTACATACCCCTGACCTGGGGGACCGTGACATGGGACTCGTCTATGAACATAAGGTAATTGCCCCGGAAGTAATCAAGGAGACAGGAAGGCCGCTCCCCTGCCCTGCGCCGGGAGATGATCCGGGAATAATTTTCAATGCCGCTGCAGTACCCCATCTCGGCGAGCATTTCCATGTCATATCGTGTCTTGCTCTCCAGACGCTGGGCCTCAACGAGCTTGTTCTGCTTTTTGAAGACATCCAGTCTCTGCATCAGTTCCTCTTCAATGAGACGGATCGTCTCCTTCATCTCGTCCATGGATGACACGAAATGCTTGGCAGGGTAAATATAACACTCCTTCACTTTTCCCGTGGCATTGCCGGTTGTGGGGTTGATACGCGAGATGCCGTCGATCTGGTCGCCGAAGAACTCTATGCGGTACGCCTCCCTCTGCAGATACGCGGGGAACACCTCCACCACGTCGCCCCGCGCCCTGAAGGTGCCCCTGATGAAGGATATATTGTTACGATCGTAGTATATGGAAACCAGGCGCCTGAGGAGGTCATCGCGCTCCATTTCATCGCCGACGTGGAGCCGTATATGGGACCGGTCGAATTCCTCCGGAGTTCCCAGTCCGTAGATGCACGATACCGAGGAAACCACTATGACATCCCTGCGCTCCAAGATTGAAGAGGTGGCCTTGAGGCGGAGCCGGTCGATCTCGTCATTTATGGAGGCGTCCTTTTCTATGTACAGGTCAGAAGAGACGACATAGGCTTCGGGCTGGTAATAATCATAATATGATACGAAATACTCAACGGCATTTTCAGGGAAAAAAGCCGAAAATTCGCGGTACAGCTGTGCCGCCAGGGTTTTGTTGTGGGTCAGGACCAGGGTCGGCTTCCTGACCGCCTCTATGACCTTTGCCATGGTAAAGGTCTTGCCTGAACCGGTGACGCCGAGAAGTGTCTGGAATTTTTCCCCTTTTTTAATGCCTTCGATGAGGCTATTAATGGCCCGTTCCTGGTCACCCGAAGGCTGGAACCTTGATATCACTTTAAATTCCGCCATGATCACCCTTCTTCAAAAAAATCGCCATAACCATTGTCTTAGCCGCAATCAATAACGTACTGCTCTTCCGTCGCCCCGATATTGTTTATCGAAATAAAGGGTTTTTCAATCATTATTCCCTGAACGACACTCTGGAAACGGGAAAGCAGGTCAAAGCCCTTCTTTTCCTCGTTGTACCGTGCCAGTGCGGTGGAGGTGCTGTGAAGCAGGGACGATACCAGTCCTATGACCCCGTCCAGATCAGGTACTTCTTTTGATGGCGCCGGTCCCTCACTGAAAAAAGCATGGGCGTCGCTGTTGATGCTGTTCAACCTGTTGCGGTTCCGGTTGAGACAGTATACCGTCGGCCGGATAGTTCCATAGTTTGAAAAGGTTTTCAGCACAATGTTATTAAGCCTGGTCAGGTCATCATTTTCCCTGTCAACCTGCCCCGCAATAAAATCATCCACCTGTGTGCCGGTGATCTCGTGAAAGATCTGCACCGCAGTTTCATAGGCCAGGTCCATCTCATTCTTTGCCGCGTCGATGGTAGAGAGAACAAACGTGAAATATCCTATGAAAAGGTCAAAAATAACGAAATAAATCGTGATTTTTCCCCTCAATGAAAAACGGAGATACGTACCGATCATTTTTTTCATATTTTAATCTGTGATATGGGAATTAACGCAACAGCTGCCGCTTCATCATGAGAAAAATACCGCGGTTACTGATCCTGCCCTTCTATGATGTGAAAGATATTATTTTTTCCAGATTCCGTAAAAACCTTTTCTGCATCAGCCTGTTTCTCACAAAGGGGGTTTTGTTGATCATGATTTCCATGGAATGAAACAGGAGAACAAGTTCGGGGTTGTCATATTTCCTTGATAATTCACGGATGATGCCTTTTTGCTCAAGAACGCTCATGTGAGTCGGGCGCAGCCAGCGATAAAAAAGCCAGTTATCGGGCAGAAATCTTCCCGCGATGCCGAACCTCTTTCCGGCTACGGTAACCGGATATTCCATGATGCCGGCACTTTCCTCCCGTGACGCCGGTTTACATAAATCATCCCTGCTGATCCAGTACGGCTGCAGCGGCGCCTTCCGGTGGTCCGGACCGCCAATGCCCGACCAGTCGATCCCCGGCGTCACGGAACTGTCGAACCGGTACCCCAGATCTCTGAGGATATGGATTGTGTCAATGTCCGCGCCATACCGGGCAGCCCTATACCAGAAAGGGCGGAAGTCCAGGCGTTCCTCGATCAGCCTGGTCAGGTTCCGTATTTTTGCGAGCTCGGTATCGGTGTCATGGGCATAGCAGGGAAATTCCGCGGAAACGGCTCCGGCAGGATCCTTGATGGTCACCGCGGGCTCGATGTATTCGGAATGCAGATGGGTGCCGATGACGGCTCCTTTGCTTATTTCTGATTTCAGGACCCTGCAGCACCCGTCGTCCCGGACCACCTCCGGGGACACAAAGTATATGGGCTTGATCTGGTGCGCGTCCCAGAGAGGCCGCAGCAACCCGGGAATTCCCTCTGTTACGGATGTGAAGGTGAGGGGTGACGACCGGCGCCATGCCGTGTCGCAGTCAGGCTCTGTGTCAATTGTCACGTAGAGAACCATATCAACTCTGCAACAGGGATATATAGTCCTGGATCACGTGGTCCCAGTCAAACCGCTCCAGGGATAGTTTAACCGGGGCCGGCCTCCGGTTTAACAAGTGCTGCAGTTTTTTCCTGAGATCATCCACATTTTCTTTTTCAAAAAAATAACGGTCGTCCTTGAGTATAAAACGATGGCCCCCAATATCGGAGACCAGGGGATAGCATCCGGCGCTCACCGCTTCAAGGACCGTCAGGCCGAAGCTTTCAAAATAACTGGCGGAAATGAAAATCGACGCCCTGCCGTACATTTTCTTCATCTCAGGGCTGTCATTATCGATCCATCCCAAAAATTTCACGCTGCCCTTCAGACCGTTCTCCTCCGCCTTCTGCTTCAGCTCCTCCCGGTAGGGACCGTCGCCGACAATATCCACTTTCCATTCGCCGAGGTCCATGCCCTTCAGGGCATCCAGGATATCCTGCACCCCTTTATTGAAAAAAAGACGGGCCACAACAAGGATTCTTTTTTCCTTTTTCAACGGCCTGAATCTCTGCAAATCAAGGCCATTGGCAATGGTCATAAAGGTTCCTTCCCGGGTAATTTCCTTGATTTTTTCTATGAGATAATCGGATGGAGCGGTAACGCACTTGGCGTGCTTCACGATCATCTTCCAGGGTCCCTTTAATAAAGGATACAACAGGGCAAACCGGTTATTGTGGCCCAGCACATCGCTGCCATGGGAGGTGAGGATATAGGGCAGCCTGAATTTCTTTTTAACCCAGAGAGCCAGGACGCCGACGGGAATTATGAAGTGGGTATGGTTGATGTCATACCTGACTGATGCAAGGCGCTTTCTCAAAAACCACCATGCTGAGACAAGATAGGTCACCTGCTCCCAGGGATGGCATATCTCTATTTTGGAGCGCCACGATTTGACCCGGAACACGTTTATGCCGTCAATGACTTCAAAAGACGGGAGGGTTTTATAGCTCATGGTGACCACATCAACCTCATGGCCATGTTCGACGTAACCCCGGGCTATTTCAAGACACACGGGGCTCGCTCCGCCGCCGATCGGGGTAAATTCATAATTCAGGAACAATATCTTCATCGGTGAAAAACCTTATTCAATAATACTCGTCAGCTATGCGCCGGTGGGCATTAGCTTGCCAGCGGTTATTATTTATTCAATAACATTTTCCCCTTCATATGACAAATAACTATTTTCATTTTTTGCAATATTACACCGTTATGCGTATAAAACTGTTGAAAATTATAGCTATTTATGTATAATGCTACGAAAAATACCATGAAAAATCAAATCGCATTATTGTCGGATAATCAGGAAATCCAGGGGATAATCAGCGGCTATTATCCCAGCGTGGAACTGTTCATCTTCAGGTCAATCGAAGCCATCAAGCGTGACGATTTTTCGATTCTCATCACTGATTTCGATATTTTCGGTTCCACTGATTCGATCCAGTTCCTGCTCTCCAAAATCAGAAAAAAAATCCAGGAAAAACCGGTGCTTCTTATCTTGAGGGACAGATCAATTTCCGAGCTGAAAACAGATTGGTTCTTCAACGATTTCATATTATTCCCTTTCAAGAAAGAAGAACTTTTCGTCCGGATCAACAGGATACTGTGGCAGAAGGGCATCGATGACGACTCAATATCCATCGGGCGCCTGATCATCAATTTCAAAGAATACAGCGTCTACATGGACAATGAAAAGCTCGATCTGACCTACAAGGAATTCGAGCTTCTCCGCCTCCTTGTCATGAACAAGGGGGAAGTCTTCTCCCGCAAGGACCTCCTCGGGAAAATATGGGGAGTTGAATATATCGGCGGCACCCGAACCGTTGACGTTCACATCCGGAGACTCCGCGGCAAGCTCGGAGATGAATTCAATTCCATCATAGAGACTGTCCGGAATGTCGGGTACCGCTGCAAGGTGTAGCAGGTCCAGAGAAAATTACTTGCTATTTTTAGCAGTATTTTTTAGTTGTACGGTACATCGTTTGATTCTGGCTGTGCATAATTCCGCCAGCCAGTAATGAATTTCTACGAGGGCATGTATGAACCAGTTAAAAAAAATAAAAAAGGTGCTTGAGGTCGCCTATACCGAAAATCTTGACGAATATGAACTCCTGGTCAAGAGACTGAAAAAAGAACTTCCCCTTTTTAACGGCGCCAAAAGGATCGCGGCAGCCGTTCTCAAGGAATACCTCGGCGATATTTCAGGGATCGAGATCCCGAAAGAAAAAATTTATCAGAATACCGAAACCGGCCAGGTCGTGTTCGAGGACATCAAGGATGGAAGGGCCCGGCTCTTTATCAACATCGGGAAAAACCATAACATCAGCACCGGTGACCTCATACGCGAAATAGTAAAAAAATCCGGCGTCGACGGCAAATCCATAGGAAAGATCGATATCCATTCGACCTATTCCTTCTTTGAAATCCCGGAACAGTTTGCGGAACTCGTTCTGCATTCCTTTGACGGCGCCAAGATCAAGGGCCTCAACGTTGTCGTGGAGCCCGCCAAGAAAAGAAAGAAAGAAAAAGAAGGCGAAAAAGCATAAACGGCCAGTTGCATGGCAGACAGCACGCCACACTGTCCGGTATGTTCTTCGCCATCGCCACGGCGTATACGTGATAATCTTTATCTATGCAACCCCTGCGGTATTACCTTTAATACCGCCTATGCTGTCAAATCGTACAGCGATACCTACTTTCTCGACGAGTACCGGAACCAGTACGGCAAGACTTACATTGAGGACTATGACACCATCTATTCCCTGTCTTCCGGCAGGCTTAAGACCATATTCAGTTATCTTCCGAAAAAAACGGCAAGATCGGACCTGTCAATCCTCGACGTTGGTTCTGCGGCGGGATTCTTTCTTTCCTGCGCACGGGACATGGGTGCAGGCTCCGTAACCGGCATAGAGATATCAGACTATGCCTCGGCATATTGCATTGAGCATTTCAATATACCGGTCATGCGTTCGCCTTTTGCCCAGGTCACCTTACCGACTTCCTACAGCATTATCACCGCGTGGTATTTTATTGAGCACACGGATGATCCTGTTTCCGTGATGAAGAAAATTCATCGTTCTCTTTACCCGGGCGGTGTCTTTGCCTTCTCTGTGCCGTCGATCTTCGGGCCCTTATTTGTATTTGACCGGGACAGCTGGGTGCGGACTCATCCGACGGATCATTATATGGATTTTTCTCCGCGGGGTATAAGAAAAATACTTACCGGGATAGGCTTCAGGAAAATTCATGTCAGGGCTGCCGGCATTCATCCGGAGCGGATCGTCGATCCTCATTCTGTCTTCTTCAGGCCCTTTGCACTGCTCTATGGATCAGTATCGCGGTTGATATCCTTTTCCGATACGATGGAAGTGTATGCGGTTAAGTAGTGTGCATGTTTTTCAAGCGGGCGGCAGCTCAACCTAGATGAATACTTCGCGGGGCTTGCTGCCGATCTGCGGGCCGATATAACCCATGTCCTCCATTTGCTCGATAATCCGGGCCGCCCGGTTATAGCCAATGGAAAGACGCCTCTGCAGATATGAGGCCGACGCTTTCTTTGTTTCCTCTATTATTTTGAGGGCTTCCTGGAACAGTTCATCGGACGCCTCATCAATTTCTTTCGATTCTTCTTCCTCCATAAGGCTTTCTTCTATGTCAATATAGGATGGTTTGCCCAGCCTGCACAGGTGTGTAGCTATCTTTTCAGTTTCTTCCTCTGAAATAAACCCGCCCTGGATGCGCATGGGGAAGGAACTGGTCGGTGACTGGTAGAGCATGTCTCCCCGGCCGAGAAGCTTCTCAGCACCGTTTTGATCGATGATGGTGCGGGAATCCGTTTTCTGCGCCACCTGGAAAGCGATGCGCGCCGGGAAATTAGCCTTGATGAGACCGGTTATGATGTCCACCGAGGGCCGCTGGGTGGCAACGACAAGATGGATTCCGACGGCCCTGGACTTCTGGGCAATTCTCGTTATGTAGCCTTCGACTTCCTTGGAACTCATCATGAGGTCCGCCATCTCGTCAATGATGACGACGATATAGGGCAGATGCTCCGTCCCGTCCTTGAGCCGCTTCACCTTGTCGTTATAACGCTCTATGTCGCGGGTGTTCATCGCGGAAAGGAGGCTGTACCGGCGTTCCATTTCATGCATGGTCCATTTCAGCACCATCGGCGCGACCTGCGGGTCAACGATGACCGGTGTCAGCAGGTGGGGCAGGCCGTTATAGAGCTGCAGTTCCACCATCTTCGGGTCGACCAGGATGAAGCGCAGGTAATTCGGGTCATAATTGTAAATCAGGCTGGTAATGATAGAATTGACGCATACTGATTTCCCCGACCCCGTGGTCCCGGCGATCAGGAGGTGGGGCTGCCGTTTGAGGTCAAGCATCACCGGTTTTCCCAGGATGTCCTTGCCGAGGGCCACCACCAGGCTCCCCTCGTTATTCTTGAATTCATCGGATTTCACGATATCGCCGAGGGTGACCGTTTCGCGGTACAGGTTTGGTATCTCAATACCGATGGCTGACTTGCCGGGAATCGGCGCCACGATGCGGACACGTTGCGCCGCCAGAGCCATTGCTATGTCATCGGCAAGGCTCACGACGCGGTTGACCTTGATACCCGGCGCTATCTGCATTTCATAGAGGGTAATGACCGGACCGCGGTTCACGTTGACGACCTCAGCTTCGATGCCGAATTCAGCGAGTGTATTCTTTAAAAGGACTGAATTTCTGTGTATCTCCTTCTTCCAGCTTTCAGTGTCCAGCGGTTTGGACGATGTGAGATAGTTGGTCGGTATGATATATTCCTCATTGATCGGTATCTTGTCAAAAACCCGCTCGGTGCAATCCGCACAGACATTGTTCATTCCAGCAGAATCCTCTTTATTCATTGTTGCTGCCGCTGTTTTCGCGTCTTCTGTTACATAGTCATCAAAGCCGCTTTCTTCAATGCCATCCTCATCAATGCGGGAAACACCGTCATCACCATCCGCGCTGTAGGATACATCTCCGCCATCCGCCTCACCTGCTGTATCACCGCTTTCAATAGCATAATCACCTTCGTTGAGAATAACCTCCGTATCCTGATCGATGACTGTTTCTGCAGGTTCGTCCAGAAGCCGCCGGCCGCTCTCTATTTTTCTGTCAGAAACAAGCGTGTAATACCTGTCCCGCGATGAATCAGGGATGGCGCGGAAGGGCAGGGCCTCAAGGGGTGATCTCGGCGACTCAGTCTCATACACGATTATTCTTTTTTTTGTGATCCAGGGAAACTTACGGTAACTGTCTTCAACTTTTTTTTGGCCCATCGACCGGTGAGATGCCTCTTCCTTTCCAGAAAACAACGGTATGCAGTCAACAATATTTTTCAGACTTCCGGAAAAGCGTGCCGTGATTTCATGCTGTTCGCGCTTTGGTCCAAGAAACAGGACAACCAGCGCTATCGCCATGAAAATGGTAATACCTGACAGGAGGATATACGAAGCGGTTCTTCCGATAGTTTCGATGCACAGGCAGCTGATGGCCGACCCTGCATATCCCCCTGACAGCTGGGGCACCTCCCCCATAAAGAGAGACAACACCGCAGAGAGACTCAGCATCAGTAAAAGCAGGAGGGCGGATTTTTCCGTTACCTTGTCCATCCAAGCGGCCCTGATAAGATAAAGGCCGGGCAGGGCCAGAACGCCGGCGAAGCAATAGGACGCACCGCCGAACAGGGAACGGACGAGGTAACCGATCCATGCCCCCACGGGTCCTACTATAGTATTGACCGGTGCGTTGGAAGCCAGCAAATTATAATCAGAAGGATCAAATGCGGCTATTGATACAAGGCAAAAAGCAGCAATAGCGATCAGCACAGCGCCCAGAATTTCCTGATTCCGTTTCAAGAACACGTTATGATCCTCCTTCCGCAATGAGGTCCACACAGAAAGCAACTCCCACAGCCGCCTTGCAGTCTCTCATTTCTCCGATCCAGCCGATTTATGTTCACCGCTGCTGATTCAAGAGATAATGGGACTTCATCGAAAGCACCGGTAAAAAGAATGTCCCATGGCATAATTTCGACATAGACCATTTCCTACCCGGCCTGACTGGACCTACCTGTTCTCATTTTCGGTTTTTTTGGGGATTTTTTTTAGCAGGGATATGCACCGTAATATAATAATCACCGGTGCATTAATATCTAAAAACAATACAATTTATATATAATGTCATATAGAAATACTGTTTAGACTTCAAGAATCTCAACAATGATAAGGGGATTTCTTTTGGTGAGTTTGTATACGTGGTTTTTCAATCCCTTTTTCAAGCTTGCCAATATGTCGTTGGTCGAATTTCTTTCCGCCAGAAGTTTTTTCACCTTCTCATTGAGGTCCCTTTTTATTAATTCCACGATTTTTTCCTCCTTGTTCCCCAGGAATCCACGGGAAAACACGTCTGGTTCTCTCATGAGCATGCCTCCAGAAACAACTATGGCCACAAACAGTATACCGTCCGAAGACATCGCATGACGATCCTTGATCACGTTACTTTCGATATCGCCGATTTCTTTGCCGTCCACGTAAATTTGCGACAGCTCAATTGAATCGACCTTCTTGAAGCTCTTGGCGGTCAACTCCAGTACGTCACCGTTATCGGCAATCATTATGCGCGACGTCTTGATGTTCAGCGATTCGGCTATCTCGGAATGCGCCTTCAGGTGGCGGAATTCACCGTGTATGGGCATGAAAAACTTGGGCTTGGTGACCGCTATCATGAGCTTCAATTCCTTGGAGGATCCGTGACCTGACACATGGATGTCATCGTCCTGGTCATAATACACTTCCGCACCCATCTTCATCAAGGAATTGACCACGTTCGTTACCATCCGCTCGTTCCCCGGGATGACCGACGCGGTAATTATCACCGTGTCCCCCTTCTCTGCGAAAAAATGCCGGTGCGTCCCGTACGCCATCCGGTACAGGGCCGACATCGGCTCGCCCTGGCTTCCCGTCCCGATGATGACCAGTTTTTTGTTCGGCAAAGAACCGGCCTTTGAGATGTCGATGATGAGATCATCACGGTAATTCAGGTACCCGAGGGAATTGGCAATCTCGACGTTTTTCTGCATCGTCAGCCCGGATATCACGATCCTGCGGTTATAGCGCTGGGCCACGTCCATGACCTGCTGTATCCGGTGGATGTTTGATGCGAAGGTGGCCACGATAATCCTGCCGTTGGCGGATGCAAAGATATCGGTCAGCTTGTCTATGAGGACCGATTCCGACTTGGTGAAGCCTTCCCGCTCCGCGTTGGTGCTGTCCGACATCAGGAGCAGGACCCCTTTTTCCCCATAATCGGCGAACCGGAATATGTCCGTGACATCCCCGTCGACCGGGGAAAAGTCTATCTTGAAGTCCCCGGTATGGATGATGGTTCCGATGTCGGTCTGTAAGGCAAGGCCGACGCCCCCTATTATTGAATGGTTCACCTTGATGAATTCGACTTTAAAGCATCCAATCTGCCTCTGATCGCGCGGCTCGATCTCAATGAATTCAGGATCCTTTTTAGGCGGGATCTCCTCCAGCCTGCTCTGGATGAGTCCGATAGTCAGCTTTGTCGCGTAGATGGGGGCGGATATTTCTTGAAGCAGGTAGGGAATCGCGCCGATATGGTCCTCGTGCCCGTGGGTAACCAGGATCCCCTTGACCTTGGATTTATTTTTTCTGATATAACTGAAGTCCGGTATTATATAATCGATGCCCGGCATTTCTTCTGTGGGAAACATGATGCCGCAGTCTATGATGATGATTTCATTCCGGTATTCGAAAAGCGTGATATTCTTCCCGATGCCGCCCAGGCCCCCCAGGGGGATTATTTTGATTGCCTTATGATCCTGCATAGATCGCCTACACTCCTGAATGACCGAACCCGCCGTCGCTCCTGTCTGTCTCGCTTAAATCACCGGTAACGATAAAATGACCCCGGTAAATTTTGTTGAACACCATCTGGGCAATGCGCATGCCGTTATCTATGGAAAAATCCTTGTTCCCCAGGTTGGTAATGATGACCTTAACCTCACCGCGGTAATCCGAATCTATGGTACCGGGCGTATTGAGCAGGGTAATACCGTGGTTAATGGCAAGTCCGCTCCTCGGGCGAATCTGCGCCTCGTAACCATCGGGTATTTCCATGGTCAGACCGGTAGGTACAAGCTTCGTATCACCGGGACGCAGCGTTATCGGTTCTGTTAGGAACGCGCAAATATCGGCCCCTGAGGCGCCCTTGCTGTGATAGGAAGGCAGTTTTGCACCGGGCCGGGCATGTATTTTTATCGGAACCATACGCAGAATTACATGATTGAAGATTGCTCGAACTTTGTCAAGTTAATAGCATAACCAGTGAATCATCCTTTTTTTATGCTTCCCCGTGCGCTATATGAAATATTTATTGCCTCACCCGGACCGTACCGATATTATACCATATAGATACTTGGCGTGGATGCAGAATCATGGCGGTCACAGCAATCAATAAAAAATTCAACAGGGCTGTTCAGCTTGAAAAGGACGGCAAATATGAAACCGCCCAAAGGGAATATATTTCCATTATTACCACCGATCCGGCATTCCGGCCCGCCTATGTCAATCTCGGTTCACTCTATTCACGGATGAATCATTTCGCCGAATCCATCCGCTGCTTTGAGGCAGCCTTGACCCTGGGAAGAGATTACATCACCTATTTCAATATTGGCTGTACCCTGTACAAGATGAATGAATACTCCAAGGCCCTTGCGAGTCTCCAACTTTCCATTTCTCTGAATAAACAATTTGCCCTCTCCAAACTAGTCGCCGGCCTGTGCCACAGCCGGCTCAATAATCTCAACGGGGCCGAAAACTATTTCCGTGACGTCCTGAAACTATGGCCGGACAACAGGGTTTCCCTGACGGCCCTCGCCATCATTTATTATAACAAGCGCAATTATGATTATTCTCTCCAGATGCTGAACCGGATCCTGTACCTTGACGCAGGCAACATTAAACTTCGCGAGCTGAAATCGGATATTCTGATGAAAACCGGCAGGATTGAGGAGACCGTGAAAGAAATAAAGATAATTAAGCAGAAAGCCGACGGGTACCGGTATTTCGATGAATTCATCAAGTCAATACCGGTTGACTCATTGACTGATAAATACGGAACCATTGACAATAAAATTGATCTATTAAAAAATAAAACAAGCATCAGCGGCGATCATCTTATTTCTCTCAGCCTGTGTCATCTTTTGAAAGGAGAGACTGACACTGCCATCGATTATTTATTTAAATTTAAAAAAAACTTCTCTCATTAAAACTGTTTATCCATAAACAACAATACAATATCAAACAGTTATGAAGAATGCCTTGCCTGGCTAACTACTCATGAATTTTTCCTACATTATCATCTTTAAATCTTATAAACAATTACCTCAATTTTTTAACTTTTTTAAAAAATTATGATTTTTATTATTGACAATTATTAGAATAAATTTCTTATGGTAAGTCCTGGTGGTTATAGAGAGAGGGAAACACCTGTTCCCATTCCGAACACAGAAGTTAAGCCTCTCATCGCCGATGGTACTGCATGGGTAACTGTGTGGGAGAGTAGGACGCTGCCAGGACTAGCAATCATACATAACAAGAAAGGCCATGAATTTCATGGCCTTTCTTGTTTATATCTTTAGTAGCTTATTAATCCCACTTAGCCGCAGAAACCTTTTTCTTCAGGCCTTTGGCATGAACAACGTAAATGATCTCGCAGTTCTGCTCTTCATCCCAAGTCACTTTTTTCACGGAACCGCCTTTGGCGATTGCCTTGAGCTCCTGAGCTACCGCTATGCCGGTCATTTCAAAATTCTCCATGCCGGATGCTCCTTCAATCTTTGAGCCTTTGAATTTCTCGATTACCTGATACTGCGCATTGAGGATGGCGGCCCGCTTGGAGGCTTCTTTCCTCTGGACAACATTGGTCAGGGTCTTGGTAGGAACGCCTGCCGCGGCCAGTTGATACGTATCATCATCAATCCAGCCTTCCATGGTATACGATTCGCCTTCAACAGTCCCGCCGATCTTCTTGCTGCTGCATGATGTCAATGCCATAAGGAGACCAGCCGTTAGTATTAATGCAAATATTATGAACCTCTTCATCTAACATCCTCCTAATAACTTTTATTAAATTAAATTCTTTCTGGAATATATTGATGTGCCACGAAATCTTTACGGAGGAACCCGCGTTCACCTTCTCGTAATTATATTATATATTGCCCTTTTAATTGGTTATCATATTAATACCGATTCTGGCCGATGTCAACATAAAATCAGTAATAATTTACTTTATTCCGATAACCTGCCATTCAACTCGCGCCCGTTCATGCATCATTGGGCATCAATATCTCTGATCACCATTCCGATAAATATTGTCAACAGAATCAAGTTAATAAGGAACCATAGGAAATTTATCGCTTTATAAACTCCCCAGGCGTACATGATTCCTGTCGCCGTCCCGGTCCCGAAACCGACCAATATGACGCTGTTGTATTTCACAAAAATGCTCATGGCAGTATCTGCGAATGACCCACCCGTGGTAATGCGTGCCATGTCATAATTCTTTTTTGCCAGGGGAAACGTAAAGAACATGACAATAAAAATGATCGCAGAATTTAAAAACCAGTGCTGCGACAGCATCGGCAGCAGGATACCGATAAGGGAAGCCACGCAGAGGCATATCAGCATGATGGATAATGAATAGGAAGTCGTTATCCTGTTCCACAATTTTGTCAGATACGGCATAACATCTTTTAATTCATCTTTGGTAAACTGATCCTTGGTCAAATACAGGTTCACATAATAGCTTCCGAGGACTATGATCAGTAAATAAACAATATAGATAAGTAAAATTTCAATTATCACATGACGCTCCTTATGATGAAAATGTTACCATCATTCCCCCCATTTTAAACAAAAAGTCAACTATTTTTGGCAAAATATATTCCCTCTCAACGCACTGACAATGAAAGTCACCTCGTCGGTAATCCATTCTTTCCCGTCGTTTTTCTTTTGGTCCCGTTTCTCAATTTTGTTCTTGAAATATTCTGTCAGTTTATTAGATTATTAAATATGGGTAAAAGTTCTAAAAAATTGAAACCGTGGTGCTTATTATGAAAAAAGTTATATGGCTTTTTCTTATTTCGACTGCCATTTCCTGTGCCAGTAACACGGTTCCCACCAATCATGCAGCCAAGCCGGCTGCAACCGGGTGGAGCGACGAGGATACGTATACCGTTCAGGTAACCGATAAAACCGAAGATGATGCCGTAAATGCAGCCAAACACAAGATTTTAAAGGATATCGTTGATGTAAGAGTCAGAAACAACAGCAGGTATACAGATATCGTAAAGATTCGCGATGAGTTTGATCTGCCCCTTAAAAACGGTAAAATTATTGAGCAAATGAAGACCGCCGACGGATTAATGATATACTATCAGATTCACGATAAGGGATTGAAGAAAAAATTCCAGCGGCAGTAGCCGTAAGGGGCTTTTACCGGACCGCGACTTTATTTGCAATAATTTCCAGCCTGTCTTCGCAGAACAATTTCACCGATTCGGCAATGAGGTTGTATTCTTCCTGCAGTATTTTCGACGATAATGATTCCTCGGTATCATGTTCCAGAACCATGACCGCCCTCTGCATGATAATCGGCCCCGTATCGATCCCCTCATCAATAAAGTGGGCGGTGCATCCGGTTATTTTGACGCCATGCTCAAGGGCTTTTCTCTGGCTGTGAATTCCCGGGAATGCCGGGAGAAGGGATGGATGGATGTTGATGATCCTGTCCCGGTAATACGAAACGAAATGCCGCGACAGCAGGCGCAGATAACCGGCGGTGACGATCAGATCGGTACCACATTTCTCAAACAACTCAATTATCACATTTTCATGTTCTTCTCTTGACGCATAGCGCTCAGGATCGATAAAAAAAGCGGGGATTTTCATCTTCCTGGCCCTGATCAATACCTGTGCCGAGGCATTGTCTGTTACGACACAGCCAGTTCTGGCTTTGATTTCATTGTTGGTAATCTTTTGCGCCACGGATGAAAAAATAAGCCCGCTGCCGGACACCAGAAAAGATATGACCTTTTTCCTGCGCCATACCGCCATATCAAATTCTCAGCCTTTCCAGTTCTTCATCTGAAATCGCATTTTCAGCGATTGCTCTCGTTATCATGCCGCCACGGGCGCTTATGGTGATGGCCGGAACCCCGTCTTCAACCTTGCCATAGCGCAGCATAATCGATCCGATCAATTCCATGTCTTTTTCGGTGATGTTACCTTTCACATATACCGCGGGCCCCTTGAAATCCGGTAAGCAGAAACCATCCGAAACCGGTCGGTACTTCACGAGTTCATTATTCTCCCGTTCGTTTCTCGATACTATTATTTTAGCAGCATCGCTAATACGGTAATGCCGGCCAATGGTCAGCAAATAGAAATCGACAGTATCGACATCCCCGCCATGCGTCAGCAGGTCGCTCACTCTCCGGGAGATAAACCGGTCAGTGAAAAGACAGCCGCCGGAGGGTGATTCATACTCAGCAATGTTATACTTGCGGGCAAGATCGAACTGGTCTTTCCGGGACCTGCCGTTGATGCCCAACAAGAGGTCCCGGTTGACGATACCTTCATCTTCAGGGATCGTCGGCTTGAGCAATTTCGCGGAAAGAGGCCTGAGCAGGCGGCCCTTCAGCCCGGTCTGCCTTTCAATGTGGTTCATGGTATGGCGCATTTGAGACATGGGACGTTGTCCCACGACCTCGCCGGTTGCGACAAAATCGGCCCGGCAATCCCTCATCATTTCAGCAGCTTTCTTGATAAAGTACATATGGCAGTCAATGCAGGGATTCATATGCTTCCCGTAGCCATGGGGAGGATTGCGCAGGATTTCGATATATTCCCTGCCGCAGCGGTGGACATGGACCGTAAGATTTATTTGAGAAGCCAGCAGTACCGGTTTTAAAGACGCCGGGTCCGCATCGGGAGCGACAAAGGGCAGGGCACCGTAGAATCCGATCAGGTCAAGATCCTGATCCATCAGTATCCGCGCCGCAAGCAGGCTATCGAGACCGCCGGAGATTAAAACAATACCTTTGCCCCTGCTCAAGCAAATTCCTCATGATTTATTAGCTGAATCAGCACCCGATCGCCTTTCCTGCATCCGGTCGAGTCCTCTCCCAGAACGATGAGACAATTCGCCTCGCTCATGGAACGAAGAATTCCCGACCCCTGCGGCCCCGTTGTTGTAACATGAACCATGCCATCAACAATAGAAAAAAAACCTCTCAGGAATTCTCTCCTGCCCGCTTTTTTATTCAAATCATCATCAGAAATTGCCAGCAATTCCGGTTTCTTGAGATACCGGGCCCCGCTCATCTTGAGAAGGGCCGGCCGGACAAATTCAATGAAGGAGACCATGGTTGAAACGGGGTTTCCCGGCAGGCCAAAGACAAGGGTCTTTTCCCTAGATCCGAAAATTACCGGCTTTCCCGGCTTCATTCTGATAGTTTCAAGGGAAATTTCCGCGCCCAGTTCCCTGAGGACATCCTTGACGAGATCATATTTTCCCATCGATACGCCGCCGGTGGAAATTACCATATCATATTCCAGCGCCTTAGCGAATAATTCCTTGGCATCGGACATCGAATCTTTGGCGATCCCGATATAATGGGGCAGGCCATTATATTTTTTTATTTCAGAGGAAAGGGTATAGGCATTCGAATTTCTGATCTGCCCCGGTTTAAGATCAGCGCCCACTTCTGCGATTTCATCTCCGGTGGATATAATAGCAACTCTGGGTTTCTGGAACACGGGAATATCACTTATATTGAGCGAAGCGAGGAGACCGGTTTCTGCAGACCGCAATTTTGTTCCTTTCGTTAAAACAACCTGTCCGGCTTTAATGTCTTCGCCGGCATAGCGTATGTTTTCATGCTGCCGTAATTCCAGCAGAACAGCAATCGTTCCGCGGGAAGCGTCTTCCTGGATGTATTCCACCGGAATCACTGCGTCGGCCCCATCCGGAATCGGCGCGCCGGTCATAATACGCACCGCCGAACGCCTTTCTACTCTGACATTGTTAAAATCGCCGCCGGCCTGTATCTCTCCGCACACCCTCAGTTCCACCGGACTGTCCCTGGTTGCTCCCCTGGTATCGCTCCAGTGCAATGCGAACCCATCCATGGCTGAATTATCAAGGGGCGGAATATTGATTTCAGACCTGATGTCCTGGTACAGTATCCTGCCGAAAGCATCGCCAAGAGGAACCATTTCCAAGCCGCCTTCTGTAACGGACTCAAGGATCTGCCTGTATGCCGTATCAAAGGACACAAAGGTTTTGTTTTTTTCTTTCATTGTCCAGACCGCCGCGGAATATAAACCTGTCCACACTAGGCTGTTATATCATAGTGCTGTCAAGAATTTTCGATTTGCCGGGGAAAGCGATGCACTGGCACTGAGACCGGAGCGTCCCTCAATCAGCTGTTACAGATCAAAATTGACGAGTGTTCCCGACTGGTTATATCCGAAAATATCTCCCTTTTTCTCAATTTTGGAGCCATACATGGCATAATCAGCCAGGGTGATCAGTTCTTCATAATTGCTTATATTGTTCGGATAGGGATATGTTGCAATCCCTATTGATACAGAGATAGTTGAAACATCTGGAATGCTCTGTTCACTGCCGACAATATCAGCAATTGTGATATTTTTCAGCATATCACGAATTCTTCGGGCAACCGTGAGGACACTGAGATGGTCTGTTTCAGGCAGGAATATGCAGAATTCATCGCCGCCGAACCGAGCAGCCAGGTCATAGGGCCGGATGATAAATTTGAAGGCCTGTCCGTTCCCATTCAAAGGACGATACACGCTTTCATCCATAAAGGCGCTGCTTATCTTCTTGAGAATCATATCGCCAGCAAGGTGGCTGTAGGAGTCATTGATCTGCTTGAAATTGTCACAGTCAAGATACACTATCGACAGGGATGATTTTGTCGCTTCCCCGTTAACGCACAGGCTTTCGTTATTCCTGTTTTTTCGTATTACCCTTTCAAATTCCGATTTAAGCCGTTCCTCAAAGGTTTTACGGTTCAGCAGCCCGGTAAGACCGTCAAAGCCCGACATCTGGAAACGGGTTGAATTCTTGACAATGGCTGAAAGGTATTTTGCATGGACGGGTTTATTCAGGAAATAATACGCTCCCTTATCAAGAACGATATCCGAAAGCTCTACTTCATTATATCCGGTGATGGCGATGATGGGTGTTGTTATGTTGTACTCGGTCTTCAGCACATCCAGGGCATGCAATCCGTTTTTCGGGTCCGGACTGTCTCCGTCATGAAGGGGTATGGAAAGATCCAGAAGTATCGTATCCCAGTAGGTCTTGCTGACGAGATCCAGAAGCCTGTCTACGTTGGTCGCGGTCTCGATAAAATAGCTTTCATCGGAAACCTCAAGAATTTTTGATATGGTCCGCAGAACCAATGTATCGTCATCAACAATGAGAACGCTTATATCCCGTTTAGTATCAATCATGCTCTTTTACATATAATAATTATTCATGATAATCCGTCAATTCTGGAATCCCGAATCTCCCTGAATAATTATCGGAATTAGTGCAGTTATATTGAAATCACCTATTTCAGCACCGATGCAGACGAAACGGCTTCATCCATGCTTCGAAAAATCTTGAAAAAAGAGTCCATTCTGGTAATATGCAGAACTTTCAATACGAGCTCGCTTTCGCTTACCAGGAACAAGGTGGAGTTCTTTTTCGAAGCGGCATTCTTAATTGCAATAAAGTATCCGATTCCTACTGAATCAATGGCGGCGATTTTTTTTAAATTGAAAATAAAACTCGGTAAATTTTTTTTGGTAATGATGTTCTTAATATCATCGACGGCTCCAGTGGATTCATCAAAAATCAATTTATCGCGCAGGAATTCAAATATACCAATCCCACTCTGTTCATAATATCGATAATTAATGTCCATTTCTCCCCTATAGTTGTGATTTGTAATGATGCACCTAGAATATCGAATTTAAGGGATGGTTAGTCAAGAAAATATTAACATGACATCCTTAATTATCTGAGAATTGAATTGACAGTTTAAAGACAATTGTCGCATTTCGAGTTGAATTTATCTGCATTCAAAACTATATTAATTGGTATCGGAATACTATGGAATCTAAACAGCTCATAATAATCCCTGTTTACAACCAGTGCAAACAGATTATACAGAACCTTCCCCTTCTGGAAGACATCAGGGGTGATATTCTGATGATCGATGACGGTTCCACGGATACCACCTACAGCATAATCAAGGAACATGAATGGCTTAAATATATCAAGCACGAACAGAACCTGGGCATTGGAGCCGCAATAATCACGGGATGCGAATATGCCCGTGATCTGGGCTATGATATTGCCATCATACTCAATCTGAATGATAATAAATTTAAAGCCGAGATACAGGAGCTCATGGACAATATCAATTACGGATACGATATTGTAAACAGCAGTAGGATACTGGAGAACTATGAGTACGCCGATATCCCGCAGGAATATATTTCCCTGACATCCGACCTTTCGTCGCAAATAAGGGACTTCACCGGTTTTGACATTACTGATCCCCTATCCGGCATTCTGGCCATCCGCCTCGAGGCTTTGAAGGAAATGGAACTTACGGAATTCAATCACAGCCTGCTGCTGCAGCTCTGGATACAGGCACATTATTTCGGCCTATCCATTATTGAAATCCCCGCCCAGTCTGGTATCGGATTCGGAGAAGAATTGACCCTCTATGATGACCCGATGGGGCTTTTTCTCTCGCTGATGGAAGCAGAAAAAATACTCTACCCCAAAAAGAATATTAATTAATCCGCTCGAAATCCTGGCGAAAATTTCAGGACGTTTTTTCCATACCCGTCAATTTAAGGGTTGACAAAAATCAGACCGCCACTATTACAAAGTGACTCTTTGGGCAATGCCATTCTTCAGAACTGGCACACGGGAACAACAACAGCGGCACTATAAAACACCATACAAGGTAACGAAAAATACATGTCCAAACCCTTAATCATTCAAAGCGATAACACCCTTTTACTGGAAGTTGATAATCCTGATTTTGAAAATGCCAGAGACTCCATAGCACAATTTTCAGAACTTGTAAAAAGCCCCGAACATATCCATACGTATAAAGTGTCACCCCTCTCCCTCTGGAATGCCGCCGCATCAGGACTGTCGTACCAGGATATCATCAACATTCTCAAGCATTATTCACGGTATGATATACCGGACATCGTCAACACCACCATCAAGGATCAGATGCGCCGTTACGGTCTTCTCAAGCTGGTGCCGCAGGATACTGATATTTTTCTGGTATCCAGTGACGCTATACTCCTCAATGAGATCTGCAACACGAAAAAGATCCAGCAATTCATTGATGCCCGGATTGATGATAACCGGATAAAGATCAGAAAAAATTACCGCGGTCACATCAAGCAAGCCCTGATAAAAATCGGCTTCCCTGTGGAAGACCTTGCGGGATATGAAGACGGTGATCCGTGCAATATAACGCTGAAGGATGTCTCGTTAAAAGGGCAGACGTTCCGGATACGCGATTACCAGCAAAGCTCGGTCAATGCCTTCTACCGCGGCGGCGGACCCGAGGGCGGGAGCGGCATAGTCGTCCTGCCCTGCGGGGCAGGCAAGACCATTGTCGGCATCGCCATCATGAATCTTCTTTCAACGGAAACCCTGATCCTGGTGACCAATACCATTGCCCTCCGCCAATGGAAAGAGGAACTCCTTGATAAAACCTACCTTGAAGCGGATCAGATAGGCGAATTCTCCGGAGAAAAAAAGGAGATCCGTCCCATCACCATTGCGACATACAACATCCTGACATACCGCAAGGACAAAAACGGGCCGTTCCTTCACTTCGACCTGTTTAATTCCAAGAACTGGGGACTTATCATATATGACGAGGTCCACCTCCTCCCTGCCCCGGTGTTCAGAATGACGTCTGAAATCCAGTCCAAGAGACGACTGGGCCTCACCGCAACCCTGATACGTGAAGACGGCATGGAAGCTGACGTGTTCAGCCTCATCGGTCCGAAGAAATTTGACATGCCGTGGAAGACTCTGGAAAAATCAAACTGGATCGCGAAGGCCCTGTGCACCGAGGTCAGGATTGACCTTCCGGATGATCTCCGGATGAAGTACTCGCTGGCAAAGGACCGGGAGAAATTCAGGATAGCCTCAGAAAACCATGAAAAAAACAAGATCGTCGGAACAATAATAGAACATCACGGCAATTCCAACATTCTTATCATAGGACAGTATATTTCACAGCTCAAGGAAATAGCGGACCATTTTAAATTCCCGATGATCACCGGGAGCACGTCCATCACGGAACGGGAAGAGCTGTACCGGTTATTCAAGGAAGAAACGATCAAGATACTGGTGGTGTCAAAGGTGGCGAACTTTTCCATAGACCTACCCGACGCCAATGTCGCCATCCAGATATCGGGAACTTTCGGATCGCGCCAGGAAGAAGCCCAGCGGCTCGGGAGGATTCTGCGTCCTAAAAAAGGGGACAACAAGGCATACTTCTATACCATCATCACGTCCAATTCAGTTGAAGAGAAATTCGCCCACAACCGGCAGCTGTTTCTGACGGAACAGGGATACACCTATATCATTCTCAACAAGGAAATGTTCCACGAGAAGTTCAAGTAGGACACCGGGGCATTCATCTCTTTCCGACGCGCCCGGCGTCAACATGCCTATTCGCTGATTGCGGCAAAATCCGTCACGTAATCATCGTCCTTGAGGTCAAGGAGCTTGACGCCTACGGTCGCCCGTCCCTGCATGGACACGTCTTCCGCCAGGAGACGGATCGCCATCCCGTTCTTTGACGTGATGATGATCTCATCGCTGTCAAACACGGATTTTACCCCGTTGGCAAAGCCATTTTTATCGGTGACCTTGACATAGGCCATACCCTTGCCCCCGCGGCCCTTATTGGCAAAATTCTTGTAATCAACCCTCTTGCCGTATCCCTTTTCCGTGATGACAAAGAGAGAGGAGTTCTTCTTCACCAGGTCAATGCCCATGATCACGTCGTCCTTGGCCAGACGCATGCCGATGATGCCCGCGGCATTCCGACCCATGGACCTCATCTTCATCAGGTTCGTCCTGAGAAGATTGCCGCCCCGGGACGCAATGACGATATCATCTCCTTTATCAACGACCTTGACGTCGACCAGTTCATCGTTCTTTTTCAGGTTCAAGGCGATGATGCCGCCCTTCTTGGCGTTCTGGAACACGTTCAGGTCGGTCTTTTTCAGGATACCGAACTTGGTCACCATGCAAAGATATTTGTCGCTTTCAAAATTATCAATCGAACAAATGGCGGTTATGTTCTCGTCGGTCGAGAGGTTTATGATCCCCTTCAACGATTTGCCGCGGCTCGTCTTGGATGCCAGGGGTATTTCATAGGCCTTCAGGGCGAAAATCTTGCCTTTATTCGAGAAGAGAAAGATCACGTCGTGGGTCGACGCGACGGTCATCATCTTGATGAAGTCCTCCCTCTTTGTCGTTATCGCGCTGACGCCCTTGCCGCCCCGCCGCTGCTTCTTAAAGGTGTCCACCGGGAGACGCCTGATGAAGCCGTCATTGGTTATGGTGATGACCATGTCCTCGTCGGCGATGAGGTCCTCGACGTCGAAGTCCGTCGATGTCTCCCCCCCTTTCACGATCTCGGTTTTCCGCTTATCGCCGTACTTCTGCTTTACCTCGAGGAGCTCCTTTTTCACCAGCTCAAAGATCTTCGCTTCGCTCTTGAGTATGGCCCTGAGTTCCTTGATGAGCTTGTGGAGCGCGTTCAGCTCTTCAACGATCTTGTGCACTTCAAGGCTGGTGAGACGCTGCAGGCGCATGTCCAGGATGGCCTTTGCCTGCAGCTCCGACAATGAAAAGCGTTTGATGAGCTTTTTGGCCGCCTCGTCCGGGTCCTTGGATCCCCGGATGATCTTAATGACTTCATCGATGTTATCCAGGGCAATTTTCAGGCCTTCCAGTATATGGGCCCTCTCCTCGGCCTTTTTCAGCTCGAACCGTGTCCTTCGTATGACGACTTCTTTCCGGTGGCCGATATAATTGGTGATGATCCCCTTCAGGTCGAGGACCCGGGGGACGTTGTCCACCAGGGCGAGCATGATGACGCCGAAAGACGTCTGCAGAGCCGTGTGCTTGTAGAGCTGATTGATGATGATGCTCGTATTGGCGTCCTTTTTCAGGCCGATGACGATCCTCATGCCCTTGCGGTCAGATTCATCCCTGAGCTCTCCTATCCCCTCAATCACTTTTGCATTCACCAGTTCTGCTATGCGGCTGATGAAAACCGCCTTGTTTACCTGGTACGGTATTTCCGAAATTATGATGTTCTCGCGGCCCTTCTTGTTTTCCTCCACGTCCAGTTTGCCCCGCACCATGATACTGCCGCGTCCGGTGGTATAGGCCTTGTAAATCCCGTCGGTTCCCATGATGGTGGCGCCGGTGGGAAAGTCGGGGCCCTGGATGTACTTCATAAGCTGTTTTACGCTGAGCCCGGGATCATCAATGAGGGCGATGGTGGCGTCGACTACCTCGCCGAGATTGTGAGGAGGTATTTTGGTCGCCATGCCTACCGCGATTCCTTCCGAGCCGTTGACGAGAAGATTGGGAAAGGAAGCCGGCAGCACCTGCGGTTCCATCTTTGTTTCATCGAAATTGGGATTAAAATCCACGGTTTCCTTATCGATGTCCTTCAGCAATTCCTCTGCTATTTTATTAAGGCGCGCCTCCGTGTACCGGTAGGCAGCCGCGGGGTCGCCGTCAACGGAGCCGAAGTTTCCCTGACCGTCGATGATCGGATGACGCATGGAGAAATCCTGGGCCATGCGCACCATGGTGTCATACACGGCCTTGTCGCCATGGGGGTGATAATTACCGAGAACCTCACCGACTATTTTGGCTGACTTGACATAGGGACGGTCGCTCCTCCATGCCCGCTCGTTCATGGCGTGCAGGATCCTCCGGTGAACCGGTTTGAGACCGTCGCGGACATCCGGCAGGGCCCGGCCGACTATGACGCTCATGGCATAGTCGAGATAGGAATTCCGCATCTGGTCTTCTATTTCAACCGCGACGATATTCTCCTTGAATAATTCGCCGCCTTCAGATTTTTTCTTTGGCACGTCGCTACACTCCCCCTGTAATTATTTCAAACCGTTCCCGCCGTCACCCAATCGGGAACAAACCATGAATGTTAGAGATCGAGGTTCTGAACATTCTTTGCATTCTCTTCGATAAATTTTCGGCGAGGTTCCACAGCGTCCCCCATCAATATTGAAAACGCTTCTTCAGCCTCAACCTCATCATCGATGCACACCTGCATCAGGGTCCGCTTCTGGGGATCCATGGTCGTTTCCCAGAGCTGCTCGGGGTTCATCTCGCCGAGACCTTTATACCGCTGTACCGTCGCCTTGGACTTGTCATGGCCCTTGAGTATCTTATCCCGCTCATCATCGTTGTAGGCATAGAACGATTCCTTGCCGATCTTGATATTGTAAAGGGGGGGCTTGGCGACATACAAATATCCCTGCTTGATAATATCCGGCATATAGCGGAAAAAAAACGTCAGGAGCAGGGTCTTGATGTGTGCGCCGTCAACATCCGCGTCGGTCATGATGATGATCTTATGATATCGTGCTTTGTCAATGGCGAATTCATCCTCACCGATGCCGGTCCCGATTGCGGTTATGATCGTCTTTATTTCCTCGTTGGAAAGGATCTTGTCGAGCCTCGATTTTTCCACGTTGAGGATTTTTCCCCTGAGGGGCAGGATTGCCTGGAAGTTGCGGTCCCGGCCCTGCTTGGCGGAGCCGCCGGCGGAATCGCCCTCAACCAGGTACAGCTCGCACTGTGCCGCTTCACGCTCGGAACAGTCCGCCAGCTTGCCGGGAAGCGTATCGTTCTCCAGCGCGCTTTTGCGCCTGGTCAGATCGCGCGCCTTTTTTGCCGCAATGCGGGCACGGGCGCTTTGCATGCATTTTTCTATGATTTTTTTCGCGTCCTGCGGGTTTTCTTCAAAATGAAGGCTCAGGTTCTCATTTACGATGGATTCGACCAGTCCCTTTATCTCGCCGTTGCCGAGCTTCATTTTGGTCTGGCCTTCATACTGGGGATTGGGGAGCTTCACGCTCACAATGGCGACCAGGCCTTCCCGGACGTCATCACCGCTGAGCTGGGTCACGTTTTTATCCCCTTTAATCTCCTTTTTCATATACTCGTTGATGACCCTGGTGAGCCCGGACTTGAAGCCGACTAGGTGAGTGCCGCCCTCACGGGTGTTAATATTATTCGCATATGTGAAAACCGTTTCTGTATAGGTGTCGATATATTCAAGTGCAATCTCAACATCCACCGGCCCTTTTACGGTGTGCAGATAAATTGGTTTTTTAATTATCGGGGTCTTTGACTCGTTCAGATACTGGACGAAGGAAACAATGCCGCCCTTGAATTGAAAAACATGCTCTTTTCCTTTTTTGCGCTCGTCGCGGAGCGTGATCTTTACGCCGGCATTGAGAAACGCCAGTTCGCGCATGCGTTTGGACAGGGTATCAAAGTTGAACTCCGTTGTCTCAAAAATCTGATCATCGGGCCAGAATATGGTCCTGGTACCGGTCTTGTTCGATTCACCGATGGATTTAACCTTTCCGGTGGGGATCCCCCGTTTATATGATTGAGTATACCGCTTTCCGTCCCGGGCTACCTCAACGGTCAGTTCTTTAGAAAGAGCGTTCACCACCGATATGCCGACCCCATGGAGGCCGCCCGAAACCTTGTACGATTCATTTTCAAACTTGCCGCCGGCATGGAGCTTTGTCATGACGACTTCCAGTGCGGATATCTTCAGGGTGGGATGAGGATCGACGGGGATCCCCCGTCCGTTATCGATGACCTCTACTGAATTATCCTGGTGAATAACCACGGTAATGGAATCACAGAATCCGGCCAGGGCCTCGTCGATAGAGTTGTCGACAACTTCATACACGAGATGGTGGAGACCGTATCCGTCGGTTGATCCGATATACATGGCAGGCCGCTTGCGGACCGCTTCAAGGCCTTCCAGCACCTGAATTTTATCAGCACTATAATTCTTGGACATTGGTTCTTCTCCAAACGAAATCTTCATCCAGTGTTGTTCGTTTAATCACGGTAAATGGACTTACGTTGCTGGATAGTATAGTATTATTGCGGTCAATAGCAATAGTTTTATCTCCGCGGTCGACCCTGCTGGTGATATGATCATTATCACGAGACAGCAGTAACGTGTCGAGATTAAAAATTCCCATCAGTATTTTATCAGAAATGCATATGTTATTCCCAATATGGATAAACATGCGAAACAGCCTTACCACCGTATGGATTTGATTTCAACTTTTATGTCACGGATCGCCTTAAAGGGAAAGTGCTCGCTCACTTTCTTAAGTATGACATCCTTCATCATAATAATCTCGTTGGCATAGACAGAATGATCGGCGCTTACAAACAGAATATCCTTATAAATCCGATCAGGTTTGCTGTGCGTTGATATTATGTCTCCAACAATAGAGTACCATTGTGATACTAATTCTTCAATTGTAAACGATTTTTCTAGCTCAAATTCATGAATTATGTCAGGAAGCAGGCTGTCAAATGAATATAGACCGTTTTTTCTTTTTTCTTTAATCCTGAATTTCATACAAGTGGCTCTAATTTCAAAATTAACATCAACATCACCGGTTAATTCTATAACTCTCTAATCAAACCGCCGGCCTCGACATAATATCCCTTATAGATTCCGAATTTATGGAGTTTTTCAGGATTAAAATGGACCATGGTGAAAATGATCTGGTTGCCGCGGCAGAGAATATCGATCATTTTCGAACGCCGTTTTTCATCAAGTTCAGAAAAAATATCATCCACGAGAATCACCGATTTTTTGCCCATTTCTTCCTCAATCAAAATGCATTCGGCAATCTTCAATGCTACCGCTGCTGTCCTTCTCTGGCCCTGGGAGGCATAATTGATAAATCTGTTTCCGCTTTCGTTTTCAAGAATAAAATCGTCCCGCTGGGGACCTATCCCGGTGGAACCCAGAAGTATGTCCCTGGGCCTTGACTGCTGCAGCTTTTCCAGAATGGCCTGGGCGTCGTCCCTCCCTGTGGTACCGTCGTATTCGATGCGGGGAGGGTCATCACTTTCAGCAATATTGCCATAATAATCCCGGAATACGCTGTTGAACCTCTCGACAAATGAATAACGTTTAGCTGCAATGGAGTGAGCTTTTTCGCTGAACATCGTGTCCCACACGTCCAGCTGGTTCCTGCTGATATTGTTTATTTTTATATCTTTCAAGATTCTGTTGCGGGACACGAGAATTTTTTTGAATTCATTGAGGGTATCGAAATATGAAGCATCAATTTTTGATATGACGCTGTCGAAAAATCTTCGCCTCGCTTCAGGAGCGCCGTTAACTATATTTATATCAATGGGGGAGAGGGTGACGGTCAGGAATCTGCCATAATACTCACCGGCGCTCTTTATTTCTTTTCCGTCGATTTTAAGCCTTTTTTTTATTTTATCCTGGAAAATTGTACAACCGACCTCAAATACCCGGTCACCCGATTCTCCAATGATAGCCGAGCAGTAATAGGAATCCTCATTCCATTTTATTATTTCTGAATCATGAATATTCCTGAATGTTTTGATATTCGACGCAATTGAAATCGCTTCAAGTATATTCGTCTTCCCGACGCCGTTATTACCTATGATAAAATTGATTCCCGGTGCAAATGAGATGGCCAGAGATCCATAGTTCCTAAAGTTTCTTGCTGTCAGCTCCTTGATAAACATATGATTGTGGTACTACGCCTTTGATCATGTATTGAAAAGTTACTGTCTAATCACTCTGAGACGATTTAATCTGAATGGGCATGATTATAGATATGTAGCTTGTATCATTCGCAGGTGTTATCGTAACAGGACTCATCTGCCCGGTGATGCCGCATTTGATATTATCAGAATCCACTTCTTTTAAGGCTTCAATCAGAAACTGGGCGTTGATGCCGATGGATATTTTTTCATCCTTGCTCGTTTTGACATCTATCTCCTCTTCCGCTTCTCCCAGTTCGGGTGTGCTCGCCTGTATGACGATCTTGTTGTTTGAAATATTAACGATGATTTTATTGGCCGGTTCCCTGGTGAAAATCATTGCCCGTTTTACTGAATCATAGAGCTTTTTTGTTTCAACTTCTATTTCCAGCATATGTTCCTTCGGCAGAACCTGCTTATAGTTGGGGAACTGGCCATCAACAATCCGAGAAATTATTTCAGTGTTTCCAATTTTGAAAAAACACTGGTTGTTAGTATACGCAAACCGGCAGGTCCCGGAAGATTCAAGAAGCCGGTATACTTCATTAACTGTTTTCAGCGGAATAATTATCCCATCTCCAAACTTGATATCCTTTTGAACCGTCCGGCTGATCAGCGCAAGCCTTCTTGAATCAGTGGAAACGGCGGTCATGTTTCCCTTGGCGTCTGAAATAAAAAATATACCGTTAAAAACAGGCTTGATCGTATCGTTCAATGCGGCATAGATAACTTTTCTGATAATTTCCTTCAGCATTCCCTGGTCGATTTCTATTGAATTCTCCTCAACGAAATGCGGGATCTCGGGAAAATCATCGGCAGCCAGGCCTATCAGCGTATAATGACCCTTAACTTCCTTCGATTTTGACGTAATATTTATGGAAAGGGAATCATTGACGTTTATTGATAATTCGTCATTGGGCAATTCTTTCAGGATGCTTGAAAATTTCTTCCCATTTACAGCGAAGGTCATCTGCTTGTCAGCCTGGGCATCAACTTTTGTTCTGATGGCTATCTCGTTATCGGTCGAAATAAGCTCGATTGAATTTTTTGATATATTGAAAAGACAATTGGCAATAACCGTATTGATATTCTTTGATGATATGATTGAATCGGCGATGTTGATGGATTTGAACAATGATTCTTTATCGATCTTGATAACCATTACGGGCTCCTTCTTATGCTATTAATTATAAAATTACATTAATGAGTTGTAGTAGTAGTGAATAAACTATGTTGATATCTTCATAACCTCTGATATTTCCAGCAGTTAGCAAAATTACGCATTGTTGATAACTTTTTATAACATTCGAAAAAACGTATCCGTATCAATTTTTACACGGTCAAACGAAGATATAGGCAATGGTATCCAGCGCTATTAACAGGTTATGACTCAAATATTAACAACGGATTAACTTTTCAGTTCAATAATAAGATCGTTGATAAGCTCTTTAAATTCAGGATCGTTATTCATGTCTTCCATGATTTTATTACAGGCATTGATAACCGTTGAATGGTCCCTGTCGCCAAATTCCTTTCCAATATCGGTAGTCGTCATGCCCGCAAGGTCACGGGCAAGATACATGCCGATGAATCTGGGCTGAATGATCCTGCTGTGCCTGCTTTTTGACTTCAGGTCTTCCTGGGATACGTCAAACTTTTCCGATACTTTGTTTATGATGTCCCCGATTGATACCATTTTATTGGAATCAACATCAAACAGTTCTTTAAGATGAAGTTTTACCATATCTATGGATATCTCTTCCCTGGTGAACTGGGATATCATTTTCAGTTTACTGACAGCGGCTTCGAGGGCCCTGATATTGGATTTGATCCTGCGGGCTATATAATTAAAAGCTTCATCGGAAATGACCAGTTTTTCCTTTTCAGCCTTGTCCCTCAGGATGGCCTCGCGGGTTTCAAGGTTCGGTGCCTGTATATCCGTTATCATTCCCCATTCAAAACGTGTGCGCAGACGGTCAGCCAGTGTCGCTATCTGTTTCGGCGGCCGATCGCTGGAGATGACGATCTGCTTCTTGTTTCCGTGAAGCGAGTTGAAGACCTGAAAAAATTCATTCTGGGTCTCTTCCTTGTTTTCAAGAAACTGAATATCGTCTATTAACAGGATATCCACATGGCGGTATTTTATCTGGAAGCTTTCCTGGGTCCTGTTTCTGATGGCATTAATGAATTCCGTTATGAAATCGCCGGTTGATACGAATAGGACCTTTAAATACGGTTTTTCATGGTTAATATAATTGCCGATGGCCTGCAACAGGTGTGTTTTGCCCAAACCGGTGGATCCGTAAATAAACAGGGGATTAACTTGAGTTCCGGGAGCCTGTGACACGGAATAGGCTGCAGCATGGGCATACTGGTTATTGGGCCCAATGACAAAATTCTCAAAGGTATATTTTGGGTTTAAGGTGGATTCTGTCGACATCGGTTCTCTCTTGAAATATGATGTAGTGGGCATGGCCTGGGAGCCGTTACTGTTCTGAGATTGTTCGGTTCCTGACCCATTTGAAGTGACAAATTCACATATATAATGCAGTCCGGTGATTTCCTTTAGTTTCAGTGAAATCTGGTTTAGATACTGCTCGGAAATATGCCTTTTTGTCACCTCGTCAATAACTTTAATCTTGAGTGTATTTTCAGAAATAGACAGCGGCTCAGTATCTTTCAACCACATATTGAAGGATTGCTTGTTAACACTGGATTCCAGTGAATGCAACACGCTATTCCATAATTCTCTGGGCACACTTTCCCCCTCATTTATCCACAAATGTTAATAACCATGTGTATAAGTATATTAATGTTCAGTATTATAAATTTTATTAAACATTTATTTATTTCATATAGTTTTATCAGAATAATTATTTTTATCAAAAAGTGATAAAAAGAAAAAAACAACGGGTATCACATACTGGATATTATGTCTTGTTAATAAAAAAGCAAAGTGTTTTTGGCAACCAATTAATTACATTAATTATTTGTGAAAAAAAATTTTTAGAAATTCTTGATAAATATCTCATAACCTGTTGATAACTGCAATTAATTGTTAATAACTGCTTGATCATTTGTGAATAATGCAGGTAAATATGATTTATTGTTGATTATGAATTGCTGTAGGGTTACAATACCGTACGCCGATTGATCGATGGGGAATTTCACCTGCTCCCATGAATAGCTCCTCAATTTCTGGTCAATAAAGATAATTGATTGTATACTGTAAGTAGTTCTTTCGCATCACGGAATAGTAAATGGAACAGAACACTCTATATTCCCGGAACGATATAACCCGGACCTATGAACAGGTTCATGACCTGCTTTTAACCCGTTATATTATTAAAACATATTCATCAAACAGGAGAGATATTCGTGATGTTGCTCTCAGCAATCTGAATTGCATCAATGCAAAAAAGGTGCTGGAACTCGGGTGCGGGTACGGATTTTTTATAGAAAAACTTAAAGGCAGGATCCATGATAGCGCGGTTATTATCGGGATCGACATGGTTGAAAACAACCGTGAGCCCTTCCTTCATTCTGTATCATCAATTCAGTATACGGGAGAGTTCATATCTGCCAGCGCGGATATAATAAAAGAAATGCCCCAGGGCTCCTTCGATATGATAATAACGAGTTATTCTCTCTACTTTTTTCCGCATCTCATACCGGATATAGCACGGGTGCTCGCTCCCGGCGGCGTTTTCATTGCGGTTACCCACAGTAAGAATACACTGAAGGAGGCTATCCAATTTATCCGGTCATGCATGAAAAGCGTTGGTTCCCTGGATGAAAAAGAAACTGTTATCAACAGACTCTTTTCGGCCTTTTCTCTTGAAGAAGGAAGATACCAGCTTGAAAAACATTTCAAAAAGGTCGAACGGCTGGATTACAGCAATTCGATGGTTTTTCCCGCCGAGCATGTCAATGATTTCATATTCTATATGCAGAAGAAAAAGAACCTGATCTACAAGGAGGTCATGGAAGTAATGCCCGAAAAGCTGGATGCCATCGTCTCATGCGTGGAACAGCACATTATCGATTATACCGCGGAGCATCGAACCATCATTTTAAATAAAGACGATGCCGTTTTCAGGTGTTTTGAGCCCAAGTACTGACCATGAAAAAACAAAGAATATATTGCTCCTATTGCGGGAGCAGGATCACCAGTAAAGAACAAGACGGAAAATCCAGGGATTTTTGCCTTTCCTGCGGCACCTTTTATTATGAAAATCCCCTTCCGGTGGCTTCTACGATCGTGGTTAATGATCAGCGGGAGATTCTTCTGGTAAAGAGGAAAAAGGATCCTTATCAAGGCATGTGGTGTCTTCCCATCGGATTTGCCGAAACCGGGGAGGAAGTGCGCGAAGCAGCCCTGCGGGAATTACAGGAAGAAGCGGGCGTTAGCGGCGAGATAATCAGGCTCATCGATGTCGATACGATCGATAACTATTTTTACGGAAGTCTCGCCATCGTGACCTATGAGGTGAAGGTAACCGGGGGAACGGTGGCACCGGGTGATGACGCAACGGATGCCCGCTATGTTCCGATAATGGAGCTTCCGGAACTGGCGTGGTCCTCCAATGAGAAGGCCGTAAAGATTTATATCGATCTGTATAAAGACTCATGGGCGATGATCGATTCCTTCAAACAGCTCTATCCTGAAATAAGCGCCTCTGACTCCCTTACCCAGGTCACGAATGAACAGAAGAATTTTTTGTCCAATGTGCTGATAAAAATATTGAGCACCGATAATGCGGAGATCACCGGCAAGTGGTCCGCTGAGATAAACGTCAAGGTGCCAATACTTGATCGCCACATGAGCGTCCTCAGGCAGATCAATGGCAAGATACTGGTGTCGCTGCAGAAGCATCTTCAGGGGGAAATACGCGGTAGTGACTATGCGGAGTTCATCCTTATAGGGGCCGAACTGAAAGAATCCGGCATACCTCTTCCTGAATTGCTGACCTCCCTTGCCCTCAGCAGGAAAACGATATGGACTCATGTTATTAAAAAGAGAATACTGGCGTCGCCCCTTGAAATATACACAACCCTGGAGCTGAATAACCGCATCATTTTTATTTATGATAGGATCATTTACTTTCTCGCGAAAGGATACGGCGTGTAAAGATTATCCGAAAACTGTCAGGCGCGTTATCCGGGTAACGGTGGCGATCAACGTACGGGGACGTGATGAACACTAAAAAGAAACTGCTCATTCGCGGCGGCAGCATACCCGCAGGTTACGGCGTTAAGAGGACCTATGTTGATAGAATCCGTGAGACGATAACCGCCGTTGAAGTAATCAACCGGTCACGGATCAGGGATACGTCTTTCCAGGGAGTCTGGACGTTTCAAGAAGATATCGATGCCCATAAGCCCGACATACTGATGCTTCATTTTGGCATTGATGATGCATACCAGCCTGTATATCGCTCTGAATTCAAGGAAAATCTGGTCCAGATCGTAAGGCTGGCGAGAAAAAGATTTGATCCTGAAATAATATTATTGACCTCCCATCCTTTTGTGAATCCATATGATATGGAAATGATCTACATATATTACCGGACTATCCGTGAAGTTGCGGTAGATCTGAAGTGTGACATGGTGCCGGTTCATGTGTACTGGAGCGGTATCATTGAGGAAAAAGGGGAAACGTTGTCAGATTTTGTGCAGGAAGATTGCCGCTATCCCAATGAGCTAGGCCACGGACTATATGCCGAAGCGGTGGTTCATAAATTAGAGGAACGATTATTGTAAGATCGGGGCAGAAGGAGACAGTTATGTCAGTCATCATCAAGGATATAAAAAAGAACAACAATGAAATAATACGCATTGAAGTATCGGAGTTCAAGGGACGGGAACTGATCAATGTGCGGATCTGGTACCAGGCAATAGACAGCGCCAGCGGAGATCTGGTTTTTAAGCCGACCCAGAAAGGTATCACTTTGAATATCGCTGAATTCGAAGAATTGAAGGATGGTGTTGAAAAGCTTGGGAATTATATACAGGATCAGCTGACCGGCAAAAAACCGAAACAGCCCGGCGAGGAAAGCCCTGATAAGGAAAAAAAGGGAAAAAAAGAAAAAAGTGAAAAGGCGGAAGATGAAGAATAGCCGGCTGATCGTATAAGGCTTGCCTGAATCTGTCATGCCAGACGTGCGGTTGATTATTCCGCCCTATTCAAGATTGATCCGACCACCGTTATATAACTGCAGAATTATGCTTACGCACCGTATCCTGGCTTTGCTTATTTGCATCTCATCATGAAGGATATTCGGATTAACAATTCCTTTGAGAACATCCTCAATCAAAATGCCTGCCTTGGAGGGGAGATGCCCCACCACGGAAGATACGATCTTTTTGCTGATACCTTTCAGGGCCGTGGACAGGACAAACCAGCCGACTGAAAATAAAAGGTATTGATAATCATTCGGATTTGAGAAGGCGGAAAGAAGGTATTCGAGCCTGTCGTGATGCACGGGAATCCGCTTCATCTTTAATGCTCTGAAATTTGATAGGAATTCGCTCCGGGCTTTCATGATCTCTTCAAAGGTTTTCGCAGGATTGATTAATTCCTTGATGTCGGCTAGTTTCCGTTCAGATAGAGATTTTTTCAGCAGGGGCAGATAGATGTCGCTTTCTCTGGATATCGCGGCTGCCATAACCGCGTCATCAGTTGTTGAAACGGCGGCATATAAAAGGTCCTGCGATTGGATATCCTCCAGCCATGCGCCGAATTTTTTTTTCGATACGACATCACCAGCCAGTGACAGTTGTACAATATGTTGAATATGCTTCAGCAGCCTGGAGTAGCTTACATCGATGCCTTTAGTGGCGATCATTAATAAAGATTCTTCAATTGAATAGATGCCCCCGGCAATATCTCGTTTTGTTATCTTCAGGTGTTTATCTTTATTGTAGTGAATTACGTCGTTGATGATGTTCTGGGACAACGCGTTTTTAATGATCCCTGACAATTCCGGGAACCCCTGGATCAAGAGGAAAATTTGATATGGCGTGAGGAGGTTTTTCTTTTGCAAATAGCTGATCAATGTCAAAAATTCCGGCCTTGCTACAGCGTTGAATAACAAAGAAATATCAGGCAACATCCATTGTGGGTTTGTGAAAAAGCTAATCACTTCATCCTCAATAAATTGAGCTGATGAAGAAGGTTTTAAAGAATTAGAGAATAAACTAAAAAAATAAAATGGAATCAAAATATGGATACTTTTTTCTCCATCAGGGAACATAAGCGATAAAACAATTTCTTTTAATTGATTTGTATAGATTGTCGTGCTGAGATTTTGTTCAAAAACCAGTAAGAATTTTTTTTTACAAATCATGTTCAAGGCAATAGGTGAATCATGAATCATACCGGCAAACAGCCCTGTTACCTTTCCAAATTCTTCCGGAGTAAAATTATCCATCGCCATATGGATGGCTGTTTCTCTTGATGATTCTTTCAATAAGATGGCGGCATGTACATGCATGGAAGGAACAGTGCAATCCATGACCGGTGAAAAAGCGACACTGTCTGCCCCGGTTGTGTCACGCAGTAGGTGATCGATCTGAAAAAACAGAAGGTTGAGGATTATGGCTGATGCGTGATTGAAAAGCATAGGTTGTTTTAACCGGCCAGAGACCAGGGTAACACTACCAGCAAAAATTCAATGGAAATTAAAATTCGATGTTAAGAAAGGCAATATCATCGACCCTGTTTTCAAGCGGAGAAAAAGATTTTATTTCATCGAGAAGAGCCTTGCAGAAGCTATCGCCGGTGACCGCGGTATGCTCGGACATGAATTTCGCCAGCCGGTTTTCACCGAATTCTTCTCCGTCATAGTTCTTTAATTCGCTGATGCCGTCCGTGTAGAGGAGCAGTTTATCGCCGGGCTCCACGGGATGTTTTTTCTCTTCGTACACGGTATCCTTTGCCAGTCCGATGAAGAAACCCTTGGTGTCAAGGGCGACGACCTGCTTTTTTGCCGCCCGATAGTACAGGGCCCTGGTATGGCCAGCATTGGAGTAAAGCAGCGTCTTGCTCTTGCTGTCATAAATAACAAAGAAGGCCGTTATGTACTGGGTATCCAGAAGGAGACCGGTCATCTGCTCGTTGACCGATTCGAACAGTTGATGGGTTGATCCGTAGCGTGATGAATAGATGCTGAAAATCATTTTAGCCATGGACATGACCAGCGCCGCCGGAATGCCGTGACCGGTAACGTCGGCTATGAGGAACCCGTACTTGTCATCCGGAAGGGAATAACAATCGTAGAAATCGCCGCCGATATCTTCAATGGGAAGATAGCATCCGCTCACCTTTGGGTAAGGAACCATGGAAAAATTCTTCGGGATGATGAACTGCTGTATGCGCTTCGCAATATCGAGTTCTTTCTTTATCTGAATATTCTTTTCGTATAATTCGCTGTACACGCTTTTCAGACGAAGCAGCGACAGAACCCGGGCGGTAAGCTCCTTTTCATTAAGGGGTTTCAGAAGAAAATCATCGGCCCCGATCCTGAGGCCTTTTATCTTGGAATTGAGGTCGTCGGAACCGGTCATCAGGATGGCCGGGGTGAAATTGCTGCCGATGATATCTTTGAACTTGGCAAGGAAACCGAAGCCGTCGAGCTTCGGCATTATTATGTCGACCAGCACGAGATCGTATTTTTTCTTCTTTAGAGCGTTGAGGCCGTCAATGCCGTCCACGGCCTCGTCTACCTGCATGTTCAATTCAGATAATGTCTTTTTAATAATAGCCCTGTTGAGTTTGCTATCGTCGATAACGAGGATATTCCATTCCAGGTTCAGGTAATCAAGATTTATTGTCATGATGGTGGCACAATGTGTAATATTAAATCATTACTGGGTACATGGCACAAAAATCTGTTGTTATAAATTCTTAAAAACTTTAAATACTTATACAGCACGTCTACTATATTAATACTTGATATTATTTCAACCAATTAATTATTAGAATTATAAAGATGACGCAGATGTTCATTGACCATGATCCAAACAAAACGAATAGTATTCATTCAGCTTCCCTTAATAAATCATAGTTATGATTATATCCAGGGAAATATGGAATATGCTTCTGCTTCCATAGGGGGGTATATTCTCAACAATATAACCAAGGATATTGAAATTCACAATCTGCCTACAGTCCTGACCCAATTTGGATCGGATTCACTGATTGTTACATACATCATGAATGTTAAGCCGGATATCGTTGCCTTCACCTGCTTTCTCTGGAATGTGGAGAGGAGCATCGCTATTGCGGAATCAATAAAACAGCAGGACGGTTCTATCCGGATAATCATCGGCGGGTCAGAAATATATCCTGGATCCATAGCATTGGCAGAGAAAAGGGATTGTATCGATCATTTTGTCTCCGGGGAAGGGGAATGGTTCTTTCATAAATTGCTCTCCCATGATGAAATGCGGAATTACGAACAGGTCATCAATGGCAATCGGGTTGTCGTTCAACCAGCTGATGAGTTACTGCCGGTTGAGGAGATTTTTGAGCCCCTGAGCGGCATGAGGCTTAATCCCATGCCGGACGGGTCCGCTTTTTTTGAGCTGACCCGTGGATGTCCTCACAAGTGCAGCTACTGTTTGTATTCCAAGAATTTCAACAGGATACGCGAACTGCCTTTTGAGTTGTTAGTGAATATACTCACCGATCAGCGTCATGCGGGAAGATTATCAGAACTCTATATTCTGTCCCCGGCCTTGAATAACACGAAGCAGTTTTTGCGTAACGTCGAGCTGCTGACACGGATTAGCAACAGGATACGGCTCCATTCCGAAATGAGGGCGGGCGGTATTGATGAAGCAACGGCAGAGCTCCTTTATAAAGCCGGGTTCAGGAGCATGGAGGTGGGCCTTCAGACAACGAATATGGCTTCCCTTGACAGGGTTGGGAGAAACAGCAGACCGGACAGGGAAATCGAAGGCATGCGTCATTTAAAGAACGCGGGTATCGATATAAAAATAGGGTTGATGCCGGGACTGCCTGGTGACACTAAAGAATCATTCCTGGCCATGGCGGATATGCTCATCGAGTCCGGCTTTAAAGAAAATATTGAATTATACCCGCTGATGATTCTGCCCGGAACCCTGATCCGGGACCAGGCACATGCCGGCGGCATAAATTATTTAAAAAAACCGCCTTACTATTACAATTATGGATGGGGCACATCCTTCGATGACCTGAGGGACATAACGCGTTATATGGAAGATGCCACCGGTTTCACTCATGTAGTGAGGAGGCTGCCCGATTTTAATATCCATGATGATGGCCTGTTCTGCCGGGGGCTGTGCATCCAGAGTGATGACTTGTTGCTTTGGGATGATGCGTATATTGACTGTATTGAAACCAATGTTTTTGATTATTCTATCCAGGTGCGTAATGAACAGGAGCTGTATGATGGACTGCCCGGATTGATACGGCATCTGCCGGATCACGAGCTGTTCAACATCATTCTTTATGGTAATACAACGCTGGAAGAAAGGATAATCATTGATCTGACCAAGACCATGGAAAAGGACAATTTTATCAGGAGAATCAATATATTCCATGATTGGAAGGATGGGTGCAGGCTGCGTTTTTACCAGGTCCTCAATAAGTATGACAGATACCGCCGGGCCAAAGAGACATATTCCTTTATCACTCCGGTTTTTCAAGTTACCCGTGAAAACAGCGGGGACCTGAAACTCATTGATGACTATGAAGACAATATTCTTATTGCCAAAGGCGCCTTTGCTGCCGTAAAAAGGTACAGTAAAAAGTTTGCCGATGCGACTGAATCCGTGGCCTTTGAAGACCCATCAGAGCAGAAAGAGTTTTATGCCATGATCGGACATGACTATATCCAGTTGCCGTATACATTTAAGGTGGCGAGGTATCAGGGGCGGCGCTAGGTCAGTCTTCGAGCAGTGCAGACAGTGCATCATTCAATTCTTTCAGGGCCTTGACGGCCGCTTCCCCATAGTGCAGCTTCTTGAATTTTTTATACGCGTAATTGATACCGCTCGATGAATTGATGCGGTGAATTCGTATATCGCTGAAGCGTTTGAGGATTTCAACAACTTCCTCCAAGCTGCCGCCCTGGGCGCCGATCCCCGGAATTAACAGGGGTATCTCCTTGCCGGAACGTATATAGGTGAGGGCTATCTGGGAGAGCTGTTCCGGGTAGGTGGCACCGACGACCGAGCCGACCCCGGGCTGGTGCCATTCAGTTATTTTCTTCGCAACATGCAGGTAGAGCGGCTCATTATCCAGCATTAAATCCTGGATGTCTGCGGAGCTTTTATTTGATGTTTTAGTTAATATATAGTAGCCCTTGGTGGGGAATAGTTCAATAAATGGTTGAATTGAATCGAATCCCATATACGGGGCAAGGGTCACAGCGTCGGCCTGATAAAAATCAAAGGCCTCACGGGCATAGGCGGCGGCGGTCCTGTCGATGTCCCCCCGCTTCACGTCCAGAATAACCGGAAAGCCCTCATTCTTGTACAGGCTGATTATTTTCAGCAATGCTTCAATACCGGCCATACCATACTGGGCATAAAAGGCGTAATTTGGTTTTACCGCTGCGGGATAGATTTTTTTCTGTAAAATCTTGTTAAGGATTTCCTCATAGAAAGCGACGATGACTGATTGAGGATCCCCTGATAACGGTATGTCTTCTATGACAGGATCGAGACCGAGACATATGATAGATTTGAATTTATCATAGGAGAGTTTTAATGAATCGAGATAATCCAATTGTTGTATCCTTTCGTTACATGTGCATTGATAATCAGCTCTTCAAGCTTTCAATATATTCAGAATAGATAGCGGCGTTTTCCTTATCAAAAAGAACAAAATAAATATCAATCAAATAATCATAATTTTTCATAAACTCCACGGCCGTATCAACGGCAATTTTGCACGCGGCTTCCCTGGGGTAGCCGTAAACTCCGGTGGAAATGGCCGGGAATGCTATCGATTGCAGTTGATTTTCCCTGGCAAGCAGGAGGGAATTCATATATGATTGTTTCAGTATTTCCGGCTCACCGCTTTTTCCATTTCTATAGATAGGGCCGGGGGTATGTATAACATGCTTTGCCTTGAGATTATGCCCGCCGGTAATTCTCGCTTCTCCATGGGGGCAGCCGCCCAGTTTCCTGCATTCCTGGAGAAGTCCCGGTCCTGCTGCACGGTGGATGGCGCCGTCAACCCCGCCGCCGCCGAGAAGGCTGGGATTGGCCGCATTAACAATAGCATCGGTCGCTTCACGGGTTATGTCACCCTGCTTGACATGGAGGTGCTTGATTATTTCCTGTATAGGGGACATAAGAATTCGCGCTTCATTTTAATTGTTTTTCCTGCTAGGTGTATAATGACAATGCCCTGAAAAAAAAATGTCAATGAATAAAATATAAATATTAGACGTGTCCGCTATCGGGTAGTACACAATGAGCGGGGGGAAATTCTTTCAATATTTTTGTTGTTTCTCTCCTGTGTGCTGTTACCATTAATATATTGACTCAATTCAGATATGCACGCATTTGTAGCAACGACACGACCTTGCAGTATGAGATTACAGAGAAATGATACGAACATATGACATAGTGGTAGTCGGGGCAGGCCATGCCGGCGTTGAGGCGGCCCTTGCTTCTGCGCGCCGGGGGTTTAAGACACTGCTCCTGACCGGAAACCTGGATACCATAGCGCAGATGAGCTGCAATCCGGCAATCGGCGGCCTGGCCAAGGGACATCTCGTGAAGGAGGTTGACGCGCTGGGCGGAGAAATGGCAAAGACCATTGATGCTACGGGAATACACTTCAAAATGCTGAACAAGAGCAAGGGGCCGGCGGTGTGGGCGCCCCGGGCCCAGGCTGACAAGAAAGAGTATCAATTCACGATGAAGCATGTCCTTGAATCTGAAAAGAACCTCGAGGTAATACAGGACATAGCCGAGGAGATTATCGCGGAAGGCGGGTCTGTTTCCGGCCTGCGGACAAAACGGGGGCAGGAACACCGGGCGAAAGCGGTGATCATTTGCACCGGGACATTTTTAAAGGGGCTCATCCATATCGGGGAATACCAGGAGCGATGCGGAAGGCTAGGGGATTTTTCTTCTGAAGCGCTGTCTGATTCTTTGAGAAAACTCGGCTTTCCGGTCATGCGGCTGAAAACAGGCACGCCGCCGCGGATCAACGGGGAATCGATTGATTTCTCCCGGTGCGAGATACAGCATCCTGATGAATTTCCAGTACCCTTCTCCTATTCAACGGCAAAGATAACAAGGGACCAGGTTCCCTGCTGGATAACCTTTTCAACGCCGGATACTCATGAGATAATACGGCAGAACCTTCACCGGTCGCCGCTTTACGGAGGAGTAATCAAGGGGGTTGGGCCGCGATACTGCCCTTCAATTGAGGACAAAGTCGTGCGCTTCTCCGATAAAATGCGCCATCAGCTCTTTCTTGAGCCGGAAGGATACCACACCAGGGAGTTCTATATCAATGGCTTTTCCAGTTCACTCCCGGAAGATGTCCAGCTTCAGATGATAACAACCATCCCGGGACTGGAGAACGTCAAGGTGATGAGGCCTGCCTATGCTGTTGAGTATGATTTTGTGCCGCCAACGGAATTATATTCGACACTGGAGACAAAAAAGATATCAGGGCTTTATCACGCGGGGCAGATCAACGGGACTTCCGGCTATGAAGAAGCAGCGGCACAGGGGATCTATGCCTCAATAAATGCCGGAAATAAAATAATGGGTAAAGGACCGCTCATTATCAGGAGGTACGAGGCATACCTGGGTGTATTAATCGATGATCTGATAACAAAGGGAACCAATGAGCCGTACCGGATGTTCACATCCCGGGCTGAACACCGCCTGATACTACGGCAGGATAACGCGGATAAAAGGCTGATGCAGTATGGCGCCGAGAGCGGCCTGATCAGCAGAGAACAGTTGAGCGAGATGGCTGAAAAATATAAAAAGATCTATGCCTTCATAGATTCTTTTAAAAACAGGACCATCGAAGTAAATGAAGTCAACGAGGATATTTTGAATAAAAATGTGGCAGACCCGGTCCAGGCAGGCAAATATAAAATTGATAAGCTGCTGAAAAGGCCGGGAGTGACCATTAATACCATACTCAGCATAATTGATGACACTATTGAGCATGACCTTGCCGCCATCGTCGAGATGGAAATTAAATACGAAGGTTACATAGCGCGTGACCAGGAACGGATAAAAAAAATTGAGAAAATGGAAAAGAAATCCATCCCTGCTGATATCAATTATGATGCCATTCAGGGATTAAAAAAGGAAGCCAGGGAAAAGCTGAAAAAGATACACCCTGCAACGATCGGACAGGCCATGAGAATTTCCGGCGTTGACCCCACTGATGTGTCAATACTGCTGGTACATATTGAAGCAATGAAGAAATAAACAGAGGAGAGGTTCCACGTGGAACATGGGCTGCTGCGTGAATGGAAAGAAAGGAACGGCGTCATCCTTGATGAAGACAAAGAAAAAAAGCTGATTGCCTATGCGGAATTAATTCATGAGACAAATAAAAAATTTAATATCACCGGCTACAAAAAACTCGAAGATATTCTTGTGAATTTGATACTGGGCAGCATCGATCCCCTGGTTTCCATGAAAGTTCCACGTGGAACATTGTTTGCCGATATCGGGACCGGGGCGGGAATTCCCGGTGTTCCCCTGGCCGTATTTCGTGACAGCTGGCGCGGGGTCTGCATTGATTCCAGCAGTAAAAAAGCATCCTTCGTGGATTCTGTGATACGGGACTGCGGCATAGACAACCTCGCGGTTGTCAATGGGAGGTTAGAGGATCTAGCCAGAAAACAGATGAGGGATGCCTTTGATTATGTGTTTTCCCGCGCTCTGGGCGAGATATTTTTTGTGGTTGAAGCGGGCGCCCCTCTGTTGAAAACAGGCGGGCTTTTGTATGTCTATTACAAAGCCTCTCCGGAGGAATTGCCTCCTGCGGTGATCGAGCATATCGATGAAGTGGGGCTGTATCTTCTTGAAAGAAAGAGATATCATGAATACGGAATCAGGGAATGCGGCATCGTTATGATAAAGGATCGCGCAACTGACCTTACATATCCCCGGTCAATGAAAGCCATCAAGAGAGATATTAATAGAAAAACCAGGGGATCATAATGTATGAAAAGCATAAGCTCCATATATCTGCAGATCGCCCGCGTAATTGTCCTGATCGTTGCCTTCGACACAGCTGTTGTTTCAGGTGAGTCAGAACCCTATGACAGGATAGTCCGGGACAACACGATCATAGGACCGGGTCTAGGATCGGATGGTGTTTTGCTCAATGAAGACATTGAAGCGGTCCTGAAGCGCTTCGGCCGCACCAAATTTAAAGTTTCGAAACCCCGCCATCCCGAAGAATTGTTTGCCAATGTATTTAAAACAAACAGCACGAAAAAGATTTATTTTGACGCTCTGTATCACCACGAAGATAATAAGTTCACCGCCTGTGTTTTCCAGGGTACAGTTATGGCAATTATTGGTTTTGACAATGGCCATGTGACCACTGATTCGGTTAACTTGAGGAGCGGCATTAATAGCTTTATCTACTATTACGGCAACAGGAATCTTACACTGCTCAAGGCTGATTCAAATGGCATATACCTTTATTCAGCTCTGGGCATAGCGGTCGCTGATGACGGGATGAATGATTCAATTGACCTGTATCTGGTTTTTGCCGTAGAAAACAGCGGCAGAAAATAATCCTGAACCGGGGAAAAGCGTGTTTATCTGCCGTTTCCCGGCGGGACACGGAGATGCAGGGCCTTATACGAATTCAATGGAATAACACGTGTTATGTGAAAATTATTGAATCCCGCATTGTACTAATAAGACATAATGCTTTATTAACAGATATTTCACAGACATCGTAATTTATATTGATTTTTAGGGTGATACATCGAAACATGTTATGTGTGCAGAACGCTCTATATACTATAGGATAATCATTATGATAAAAACATGTAAAATTATCGCCCTGTGTTCAGTAGTTCTTGTGTCAGCTCTGACGTTCGGCTGCGGCAAAAAAACCGAACAGGTGGTAAAGATTACCGGGTCCAGAACCATGGGGCCTGTGCTCGGCATTCTTGCCGAATCTTATAAAACACATCACAATGCCGCCATCGAAATCCAGGAAAAGGGATCTCTTAAAGGCATAACCTCGTTGCTGGAGGGTAAATGTGACATTGCAAGCTCATCAGTTAAAATGCCAGCCCCGCAATTATTTGAAGCCCAGAAAAGGGGCATTGTTTTGAAAGAATATATAATAGCCTACGATATAATAATCCCCATTGTTCATCCTTCCAATACAATAAAAAACATTTTTCAGGGCCAGCTTGCAGATATGTACTCGGGATTGATAAAGGATTGGAAGGGTATCGAAGGAAAGCCGGGATCGGTTATAGTGGTTGACCGGGACGAGTTTTCAGGAACAAGGCTGTTCATGAATGAACGGTTTTTTGAGTCAGCTACGGTTGTGGAGGGGAGCAGAAAAATAAAACTGGATGCGGATGTGGTCGCTTATGTTGCAAAGCATCCGACAGCGGTCGGTTATATAAGCAAGCGCAACATGAGTAACAACGTAAAGGCGCTTTCCGTCAACGGTTTCAACGCTACTCTTGAGAATATCGAGAAAGGATATTATCCCCTGTACCGGGAGTTGTATCTCTATGTAAATGAGAAATCCGGCAGAGGTGGGGTAAAAGCATTTATTGACTATTGCATGGGCAAGACCGGTCAGGAATTATTAGAAAAAAACGGCTTTATTGCGGTAAGCCGCTTGACCAGGCCGGCCCGTTAATGATTGTGTAATCGCGGGGTATGCCATGATATCGGTTGGAATTATCACCGTAAGCGACAGGTCTTCGAAGGGTATGCGTGAGGATTTATCCGGACCCGCCATACGGCAATGGGCCGAAGGAAAAGGCTATAGCGTTCAGAATGAGCTGGTTGTCCCTGATGAATTTGAAGATATTAAAAAAGCATTGCTGGATTGTTCAGATGCAGGGATAAATCTGATCCTGACCACAGGCGGAACCGGCTTTGCCCCGAGGGATGTAACGCCGGAGGCAACGACGGCCGTGATTGAAAAGTCGGCACCCGGTTTTGCCGAAATCATGCGCATGAAGTCGTCCCAGGTCACCCATCATGCAATGCTTTCCCGCGCGGTCTCCGGTATACGAAAACAGAGCCTTATAATCAACCTGCCGGGAAGCCCCAAGGCGGTTCGCGAGAATTTAGGATTCATAGAGGCAGCCATACCCCACGCGATTGAACTGCTGCAGAACAAGGTGGCAGACTGCGGCGGTATCCAATGATGCGCATCATGCGTCTCCGTGCTCCAGGTCCGGCACGGTTACCGTACCGTGATACCCGAGATGCAATCTGTCTTTTTCAATAAACGCGTACAATCCATCCAGGTAATCAGGATCGCCTATGTCTTCATGACGAAGATTGAGGAAATATTCCCTCATGATCATTATATTCCAGTCATGGGTCACGTTGATAGTCGAATTGGAAGCGGAACGGAGCTGATTGATCAGTATCTTCAATTGTAAGTGCGCCGCTTCGGGGAGAGACATAATCAGACTCGCCGGCAGTTCGTTATCAAACCATTTCCGGATAAAACGCCTATGCCCCAGTTCCTCAATGGCTTGAACCACGGCATACCAGTCCCCGGTAATGTAGGGGCCTCCCAGGTCCAGGAGCAGGCCTTCAACGGCCGCCTGATGGTTGGCGCTGAGTATTCCATCGCGTATGCTGTCGGCCGTCTCCTTGCACCGGGGGACAGGGCTGTGATAAATGGATAAGGGGCTGAAACCGGCGAGGCTCTGTCCCAGCATAAAGGCGTCCTCTTTGCCCTTGGCCGTCAGGAGGAGTTCCAGGGCGTTTTCCATATTGCTGATGGGATATCTCTCGGCATGGCGCACCATGATGGCGACAGAGGTGGACATATCGGGTATATGTAAATGGTTTTGTTTCATGGAAACACATCTTCAGCAAGCGACAGAATGAGTCAAGTTGTTATCGCAATCCCGTGTTCAGAAATGGATGAGGGGTTAATTTTTCTTGACTTTTTTATTGTTGCAAATTGTGGTTGGTCTGATCATTTGTGTGGAATTGTAAATTTTTCATGAAATCCGTCTAATTGACGCGGGGACAAGGTTTTCATTCAGTGCATAATAACTGGCTGCAATGTCATGGAACGGTATTGTTATAGGAGAATTGAATGACCCGAGAAGAGATAATAGATAAGATACTGGAATTGCTGAAAGATGAATTTGAAATTGTGAATCCGGATCTGGATGATAATCTTACCGAAAAATATGAATTCGACAGCATAGACGCCATTGCGTTGCTGGAATATGTAGAGGACTTTATTGCTTCTCCATTGACCCAGGAAGAAAAGAAGCAGGCCATGGAAATTCGTTCGATTAATCATATTTGCGATTTTATCGAAGATGTATTGAAGAAAAGAAAATAGACAGATACCACGAGGTAAACCAAAACTAGATCATGGAACGAAGAGTCGTCATCACCGCTGAATCCGCCATAACGCCGATCGGGCATGGTAAAAAAAACATATTCAGCAACCTCGTCAACGGCGTCTCCGGGGTCAAGAATATAAAAAAAGAGGACGACCTTCTCGCCAAATACCTTCATTCAAAAGTATTCGGAATCATTGACTATGAAATAGCCTATGATTTTTCCCGGAAATTTACCAAGACCCTTGGGCCGGTATCCTATTATGCGTGCCAGGTGGCGAAGGAAGTCATAGAACAGGCCGATCTTGATCAGGAACTCCTGTCGTCGGGAAGGGTCGGCATAGCCTTTGGCTCGACCCACGGGAGCCCGACCGTCCAGCGGAATATCTATGAGGCATTTTTTGATCCCGAGCGCAAGGGATATGCCAGGATAAACGCCACTGACTACCTGAAGTCAATGGCCCACACCACGGCGGTCAACATCACGCGTATGTTCGGGATCACCGGCAGGGTGATAGCTTCCTGTACGGCCTGCACCACCGGCAGCCAGTCCATCGGCTACGGGTATGAAGCTATCAAGTACGGCTTGCAGGATGCCATGATTTGCGGCGCCGCTGACGAGTATGACACGACGACCATTGCTGTTTTTGATAACCTTCTTGCCTGTTCCACGGCTTATAATGACAGGCCCCATATGACCCCGCGGCCTTTTGATGTGAAGCGTGACGGCCTCGTCGTCGGTGAAGGGGCCGGGGCTGTCCTTCTTGAGGAATATGAGCATGCCAGGCGACGCGGGGCGACGATTTTGGCGGAGGTTGTCGGATTTTCGTGCAGCAACAACGGCGGCGACCTGATACTGCCGAATGCCGACGGGGTGAAAAGGACAATACGCATGGGCCTTGAGAATGCCCGCCTCAATCCAGGGGATGTCGGCTTCATAAGCGCCCATGCAACGTCCACCAAGGTGGGTGATATCGTTGAAGCGCAGGCGATCCATGCTGAATACGGCGAAGGGCCTCTCGTTACCGGTTTGAAAAGCTATATCGGCCATACCATGAGTTCCTGCGGTGTCATCGAGACTATATTTACCCTGTACATGCTCCAGGAGGGTGTGATCGTCCCGACCCTGAACCTGGAGGAAATTGATCCCCGGTGCAATATGATACAGCATGTCACTTCGATGAAGGAAATGGACGTCAGCATCGCATCGATTCAGAATTTTGCTTTCGGCGGAGTTAATACAAGCCTGTTTATTAAGAAATGGATATAGCCCTCTATGTCAGTGCTGGCGGGGATCATCAAGGCTCCTGTTGATATCATTGTAACATTAATATGCTGGTTATATTTTCTGCTGGGATATATTCTTTTTTATATACCCATACTGCTCCTGCTGAGTCCCTTCACCTCTGAAAGGGAAGCTCTCTTTGAAAGAATAAATAACGTTTTCTATAAGGTGTTTTTTTTATTACTGGCGACTATAACTCCGGGCCTCACCATCGATATTGCCAAGGACGTATTTCACATTAAATCGGCCGTTGTTGTGGCAAACCACCGATCCTACCTGGATCCGATACTCTTAATTTCCCTTTTTCCGGCCCACAGAACAATCGTGAAGGGCATATTTTTTAAACTCCCGATCATGCGGTGGGTCATGAAATCAGGGGGATATATTCCCTATACCCAAACCGGCGATTCAAAGGATTTGATGATCGAAGGGATACAGAGCATGTCCGATTTTTTCCAAAAGGGCGGCGTCCTGTTTATTTTTCCGGAAGGTCATCGAAGCCGTGACGGAAAACTGGGCCATTTTCAGAAAGGCGCATTTTCAATTGCGGCTAAATATCAGGTCCCCATAGAAGTCCTCTTCATCAGCAATACCGACCGTCTTTTTACCCCCGGAAAATTCTTTTTTAATACCTGCATTAAAAACCGCATCAGTGTTGAAATCCTGGGCAGGATCGAACCCGAGGACGGTCCGCACCCGCAGGCAAGGATACTCCGCGATAAAGCCATGCAGCTTTATCATGAAAAAATGGGCAGTATCCGCAGCTGATCGCATATGCCTCAAGGATTCGATGTGGCATGGCACGTAAAGTTTTATGATCTCTGCGCATTGTATCTGAGGAAAGGGCACTGATTTTAATGAAATCCGCAGTATGATTTAATGAAAAGTGGCTCACGACAAATCTAAATAAAATATTTTCAAAAACCGATATTATATATGTCGGTATGACCCATGAAACCGGGAAAAGAATGCCTGGGTCAGCGATTCTGGCAGTTCTCATGAGTCACGATTATATATGGTAAGCACACTCATAATGATGATTTGCAAATTGATACGGACTAAGATTCTCATCGTTGGTTTCATGTTCTGCTCAATATCTGTAATGGCGGGACAATTTCTGAAGATAGAAAAAATTGATGCGGTAAATGATTTTCCTCGGATAAAGATTGATCTCGTTGTCAACGGCATAGATGGGTCCTTGGGAGCGCTGGAAGCGGGAGATCTGGTCATACTTGAGGATGGAGCAAGAATCGGCGAATCTTTTACCATGAAAAAGCATGATGACTCTGAAAACTATCTATACCTGGTGTTTTCCATTGATTCAAGTAAAAGCATTAGCAGGAAATTCTTAAAAAGCATAAAGTCATCGGCGAGGGAAATTGCCCGGAGCATCGGTGCGAAAGACAGAATCGCCGTATATCAATTCGATGACAGCGTTATCCTGCTGAATAGCTTTTCCCAAAGCAGCGAGGAAATTGTAAAAAATATTAATGATATCGAACGGCATGGCAAAAAAACGCTCCTGTATAATTCCATATATGATTCAATTGAATTATTCGATAAAGTAAAACAGGCAAATAAGAAGGTAATTGTTTTCACCGACGGCAAGGACGAAGGGAGCAGTGTCAGCGAAGAGGATATAATTAAATTCTCCCGTAACGCAATGATTCCCATTTATTTTATCTGCTGCAAGGATTCGAAAAATCTCCGTTCCATGGCGCGCATTTCAAAGCTTACCGGCGGCAAATTAATATACAGCAAAAGCAATGATGTTGCCGGAATGTACCGTACAACTCTGTCGGTGATGAAAAACAGGTATACACTGACCTATCCGTCACAATTAACAATGGACGGGATGCATCATCGGGTGGAGGTGAGGATTAAATACAGGGACATACGGGACAGAGATTCGGATTTGTTTTTTTTAGAAAAAAATCGGGCAGCGGAATCTCTGCTACCTTTCAGGACCATCATCATCATAATTATAGCCACCATTGTTTTATTTATATTGCTGATTGTTCTGTTCCTCTATTTTATGAATAGAGAAAAAGAATTATTAAAAGAACGATTTGAAATTGAAAAAAAATATCTGATGAGCCAAGCTTCTGCTGAAGGCGATCATGAAAAGCAACAGAGACCTGATGATGGACAGGATGCTCAATCCTGCGAAGAGGGGAATGCCTATGGCAGCGCCTGGTTATTCCAGAAAAACGGGCCTCAAGTCGGGAAGAAGTATCCTATCAACATGAAAGAGATCTTCATAGGAAGCGGCAGGGATAATGCCATTGTGATTGATGATAAAACGGTGTCCGAAAAACACTCGAAAATAAAGAGCGCTCAAGGAATGCATACCTTGTTCGATTTAATTTCTGACCAAGGCACCTATCTTAATGATAAAAAGTTATTGCGACCGAAGGTCCTCCACGATTGGGATGAAATTAAAATAGGTTCGGTTGTATTGATTTTCCGAGCTTCCCAGCTAAGGAAGAGTTGAATAATTAACCCCTGAAATATAAAATTCTTGACTTCTTCACATCCCTGACTTTTTGTTTATATAAGCTTGGATTAAATCTTTGCCCAATTAGCCCAGAGTACGTCTGATATCAATGAAAATACATTCTTTGAAAAATGATGATGTAAGTAAAATATTGATCGTTGATGATGAACCTTTCATACGAAAGGTCCTGTCAAAGTATTTACTGGGTAAGAACTATATAATTGAAACAGCTGATAATGGCGAAATAGCCATAGATAAGCTGAATTCAGAGCCCTTTGACCTCGTGCTGACTGATCTGCGCATGCCGAAAATGGGCGGCAGGGAACTCCTGCAGATAATGTCAGAAAATTTTCCCACTATCCCTAAAATTGTACTTACAGGATATGGCACCAGTGAAGACATCATCCTGGCCCTGCAGACCGGCGCATATGATTTTCTCACGAAACCCATCACGGATTTCGGGATCCTGGATCATTCAATTAAAAGGGCCATAGAGCGGAAAAAGCTCAATGATGAAAGGACCAGATACCTGGAGCAGGTCAACCAGATAAACGAAACAATCGCGATGTTAAACCGCGGCAAGAGCACGGACGACATCTTTCATTCTCTCAACAGCACCCTGAAGAAAATCATACCCTTCGATACCCTGGTCCTTCTCATCATCAACAAGGACGGAAGCACGGTCACGGTTAAACTCGTTGAATCTGACAGTGAATCAATATTCAAAAAGGATTCCAGGTTCACCATGGATGATCCCCTGCTCAAGGACGTATCGGCGACCAAGGCGTTATTATCGATAGATGATGTCGAGGATTTTCCCCAGGCCTATTCCGCTTCAGAGTTCATTAAACTTTTCATCGGCGGGGGATATAAGTCCCTCCTGATGCTTCCGCTGATCATGAAAAACGTAAACCGCGGTTTTCTTGTTTTCACCGCCCGGAGCGTGGAGGCCTTCGTTAAAAGCCATGTCTCGTTCCTTGAATCCATCGGCGGCCAGATATCATTCAGCATCGAGCGGGGTGAACTGATCGACGAGATTGAACAACACACCAAGAATCTGGAACATACGATAGAGATACGCACCAAGGAAATACTTAAAACACAGAAGAGCATGATTTTCGCTCTCAGTAAAATAGCCGATACCAGGGACCGGACAACCGGTGACCATCTTGAGCGAATACGAAGTTATTGCGTTTTGATTGCGCAGATATTAAAGTACTCGGGCAACGAGGAGATTACCAACCAGTTTATCAGGGACCTGTATGATTCGTCAATCCTCCATGACATAGGCAAGGTCGGCATTCCGGACAGCATACTGCTCAAGAAGGACAAACTGACCCCCGACGAACTGCAGATCATGCTGAAGCATGCAACCATAGGGTATGAGGCTTTGAAAACGGCGTCCAAGGATCTGGGTGAGGATTCTTTTTTAAAGATGGCACTGGACATAACCCTCTACCACCATGAGCGCTGGGACGGCAGCGGGTATCCCTTCGGCCTCAAGGGGACTGACATACCGCTGTCGGCCCGTATCGTCGCCATTGCCGATGTCTATGATGCGTTAACCACCGCACGGCCGTACAAGAATGCATTTACCCATGAAGAATCGCTTGATGTGATGAAGAAGGAGGCAAAAAAGTTTGACCCGAAACTTCTGAACATATTCATGGAAAATGCTGAAGAATTCAACCAGATTCGCATGCGTTTTATATCAGACTCAGAATAACCGTGAGCACTTACTATGTTAGGGCAGAATGTTAATTTCAGGATCGGCGGACCGTTGACGCCTGTTGTGAAGAAGCTTATGATCATCAACGGGATATTTTTTCTGTGCCAGCAGATATTCGGAATTTTCTATCCGGGATACATCGAGAACCTCTTTGGACTTAATCATGTCGGGTTTATCCAGGAATTAAAGCTCTGGCAGATAATAACCTACATGTTTCTCCACGGCGGATGGTTTCATATCATATTCAATTTGCTGGGTCTGTGGATGTTCGCCGGAGAGCTGGAACAGAACTGGGGAAGTGCACTTTTTCTTAGGTATTATCTCATTGCGGGAATAGGCGCGGGATTCTTTATCGCCCTGATGAATTACCTGCTGTATGTACGTAACGGCATCAATCCGGTGACCATTGGAGCCTCGGGCGCAATCTACGGCATTCTCCTGGCCTATGGCGTCACCTGGCCCAACAGAAAGGTCTTGCTCTATTTCATTATTCCCGTCAAGATCAAATACCTGGTGCTCGTCTTCGGGTTGATAGAGTTCTTCGGCTTACTCTCTACCGCAGCAGGGGCAGGGGGCAACATCAGCCATATCGGACATCTCGGAGGACTTTTAACCGGCCTGCTCTACTTTTTTCTCCGTATCAGGAGACCTAAATTTGGATATGCTTCACAAAGACCGGGCAATGAAAATATTTTTTCACGGGTTTTGAAAAAACTCCGTGTTAAAAGGAAAAAGAAGGTAATTGAGTCCAGGATCCAATCAAAGAAGATCATCGATGAATTGCTTGAAAAAATCGCCCGGCAGGGCATGAGTTCCCTGACGGCGCAGGAAAAAAAGGACCTTGAATGGGCGAGAAAGCATTATTACCCGGACCGGGATGAAACATTGCATTGATTCAGTTTGAACTTAATTTCATGTCCCCCGCCACGCGGGGGACATGAAATTTTTGGGCATTGTGATTGCCCGGAATTGAATAATTACTCGATACATTGTATGTTTGCCGGAGCATAAAAGTGAACAATGCAGGGTCAAACGGTAATCATAGATTATAAGAACAGCCGGGTACAGCTGGCGGTAAAACTGAAAATCAGCGGGAATCAGCTGCTGTTTTTTATTCATGGGTTGGGGTGCGCTAAAGAAAATTTTGACGGCGTATGGACCAATCGGAATCTGAAAGATTATTCTATCATGGTCCCTGATCTTCCCGGATTTGGCGATTCACCAGGTCTCGCTGATTTTTCCTATGACCTGGAAGATCATGCCGGTATCTGCAAATCCCTGCTCGATTGTTATCCCCAACATACGGTGCACGTTATAGGGCACAGCATGGGCGGTGCCGTTGGACTTATCCTGGGGGAAAGAATCCCTGGACGACTGGCATCATTTAGTAATGTTGAAGGGAATCTGATCGGCCATGACTGCACCGTGAGCCGGAACAAAGCATCGGTGAGCTTTGAGGAGTTTGAAAAAAGGCAATTGCCGGGAATGATCCTTGCAACCGCGATGTCGGCTGAACCGGGTAGAAGGCTCTGGTCTGTTCTGTTGAAAAAGGCTGATACAAAAGGATTGTATTATAGCTCCCGATCGCTGGTGACATGGTCGGGCAGCGGGGTTCTTCTTGAAAAATTCAGGAATATAAGCTGTAAAAAAGTCTATATTCACGGAGACAATAATTCGTCTATGCCGGTATTGCGGAGGCTTGAAGGAATACCCGTCCACAGCATTTCAAAAAGCGGACACTTTCCCATGAATGACAATCCGGAAGAGTTCTATAAGTACATATCGGACTTTATCAAGGACTGATCATCATTCAATGATGATGAATTCAACCCTCCGGTTCAATGACCTGCCGGCCGGGGTGGTGTTGCTGGCTACCGGTTTGCTGGAACCATACCCGGCTATCTCTAGATGATCTGCTTCAATTCCTTTCTGCACCAGGTATTTTTTTATAGATTCTGCCCTCTTGATGGAAAGAGTCTGGTTGAAGGACGCGGTACCTTGTATATCCGTATGTCCCTCGATCCTGACCCTGACATTTTTTTCTTTAATAATTTTTATGATTTTATCAAGTTCGGCGTAGGAATGGGGGATGATTGTTGCGCTGTTCACCTCAAAGTTGATTTTATCCGAGATGAAGAGAACCTCCTCGGTATGGATTGAATTGAGAATGGAACGCATCCTGGATATTTCATCATCAGTCATTTTTTCCGGGTTTGATGGTGGCTCGTTCTCCTTGATGGCGATCTTGTTCTGATATGAAAGGAGCACCTTCTGGTCTTCAAACTTCGGATTGTTCAACTCGGCAATCCCTGATACTGAATAAATAGTGGAGCTGTACAGGGTTTCAACCTCCGCCGGTTCTTCGTCCTTTTTTTTCTCCTGGCGAATTTTCTTTTGCAGTTTTTCCATTTCTATTAAATCTTCATGTATTTCAAAACCGAGCTCCGTGCCCCGAATGGCGGCAACCGTGGTGGGTGTTTTCACTTTTATATCGTAATCCTTGAAGATTTTTTCAAACTTTCCGTACAGCGAACCGTTGTTCAATTTGAGCATTACTTTTCGGACGGACATGTCATCGATTCTCATCATGCTGTTTTCTGAGACTCGGACTGCCATATTGCCGTGAAAGCAAATGTCCATCTGGGAATTTTTTTCAGTTTTAACTTCATAACCCGGCTTTAGAGTCTGACCGACGATGGCCTGTTCCCATTGATCAGATGGGGTTTTTCTATACGAAGCGTTTCCCAGGACAAAGGTTATTTTAGGATTTTTCTGGATTAATACCGGTAGCTGAACCATCATCATGTCCGTATACAAGAGAAAACTGACTGCGACACCTGCACCGAGCATGAACAAAAATATCAGTATCTTTTTCATAATTCCTTCCTCCCTGTTCTGGGAATAGTTTAGCGGTAGACTTCGGGAAGTCAAGTCATATCGGTAATTATGATGACATCTTGTATCTCTGGTGATTCAGGCAAAGGGTAAATCCCTGATTTCTTCATACGCAGGACGGTAAAAATAGATGCCGGTATGGGGATTGCCATACTCCATTCCTCTGAGGTACAGGTAGTATATCCCACCGAAATGAAAATCATACTGATAATCAGGAATGAATAGGCGCAACCAGCGAAGAAGGGCCTGTAGATATATGTTCATTTGTAAATCGTAATGCATATCAAGTATATTGCGCGCAACCCGGTCCCGCGAGTACCCCTCCTCAAGGTAATTTGATTTCCAGTCTAGTATAAAGTATTTATCCTGAAAGCGGAATATCAAATCTATGAAACCATGCAGGAACCCCTCCCGGTACCCTGTACCGGGAACGGGAGTGGAGGGCCTCAAGGTGGAAGGATAATAGAATTCTACTTCATGGATTTTTTTATCCACGTTCTTCAAATACAAATCCGAGCCGTTTAAGGGTGCGTTTAATGTGTTCCAGATAATATCAGCAATCTGGATTTTTATTGATTCTCTGTCAATATCCGAATGCACATTCAAATGATACCGAATGGCACGATCAAATAAATTCGAACACCGCGTTTCACCTGTAATTAAATCCGATGGTGAAGCAGCATTTCCCGCAATTTGAAAATCGATCTGTTCAAATATGGAGTGGAGCATAATGCCGGTCTCTTTGGAATGGGGAAGTTCGTGTCGGGTGCCATAGACTGGCAGTGCGGGGCCGGTGGCCGTGTATTGTTCGTCATCATCATGGGGCTGGAGGCCTTGGTCCCCGAATTGATGATTGCGGGGATTGTCCTTCACTGTTTCAAGGAGCCTGTTTTTTATTCCGGAGAACGAATCGATATGTATTCGCCGGTCGAAGAAGTCGGTTGACAGCAAGGGAAACAGGGGATCTGGAATGGTTAGGCGATCAGGAGCGGACGCACTATGGTGTTGAACTGAATTCTTTACGTCATGTGCCGAACTTATGTCAAGCCAGGTGACCTGTTGTTCCATGCGAATTTGATTAAGTGTTGAATGCAATTTTGTGCCTGCCATGCCGGCGGTGCCTTTTGACCTGCTCACGGGCTCAAAGACAGGGATATAGAGCCTGTCCTGTGCCCTGGTAAGGGCGACATAGAAAAGTCGCTCCTCCTCGCTGGCTGATTCAAGGCTGTAAAGCTCCTTATGTGCGGAATTTCTGACGAGATCAAAGACCCTGCCGGTAGCGTCATGGTATGTCCAGAATTCCCCGGCGTTTTTTTTGGTATAACCCCCGGCTATAAATACCGTTTTGAACTGAAGACCTTTGCTGGCATGGATAGTGAGGATCTGAACCCCCGGCTTGTCCAGGTCAATAGTCTGAATATTGTAGCTGTCATGTGAAAATGAGTTTTTCTGCCGCAAACCGTTAAGATAATCAATTATTTCCTGGATGGAGAAATCGTTGCGGTAGGCTTCAATTTCAAGGTTTTGCATCACCGTCCGGTAATTGATCAATGCACGGTCATGATCGTCAATGTCCCTGCAGAAAAGAATGCCGGTATCTTCAATTATGGATTGAAAAAGCAGAGGCCATTTCCTCTGATCGGCAAGAGTTATCCATTTTTCAAAGAGACTGTCAGCCGGCTGATCATGAGCCGCTGCTGCATAATGATAAAGCTGATGGACAGGAATGCGGAAAAACCGTGTGATCAGTGCTTTTTTCCGTGCCATGATATCATGAGGATTTGCGATGGCTGTCAGCACTAATTGCAGTTCAAGAACTTCCTTTGACTGGTACAGCCCTTCCTTTTTATACAGTGAGTAGCTGATTGAATGGCGCTTCAGGAGCTTCTCGATTGTTTCGGCTTCTTTCCATTTGGTGACCAGTATGGCTATATCATTAAGGTCCACAGAGGGGTCTTCAGAAATTAATCGTTTCAATTCGCTGGCTATAAAATACGCCGACCTGTATTTCGCCAATGTTCCGGTACAAGCGCCGCAATCCATGACTATAAGTGATTTATCGTCCCGATGCTTTCCGGGGTCCTGCGCGGCGGGATAACGACTGGGAAGATAGTGAATGTTGATGTCGGAAAACCAATTATTCCCGGCAAATATCGAATTGAAGGAGGCAATCAGGTCCGGTGACGACCTCCAGTTTTCATTGAGGCAATAATAGTGAGCGCCGTGAGAATGTATCATCTCGTCCCGGGCCAGGTAATAGGCATGGACATCGGCGCCGCGGAACCCATAGATGGATTGCTTGGGGTCGCCAATGATGAACAGCCTGTTTGTTCGTGATCCAAGAAAAATGGTGCTGAATATTTTCCATTGGAGCATATCGGTGTCCTGGAACTCATCTACCAGCGCATAGCGATATTTCTTTTGCAGCACCTTTTTCAACGTTGAGGTTCCGGGGCCAAGGGCGTGGCAGACTCGGGTGATCATGTCATCGTAGCTTATCAGCCCCCGCTCTTTTTTATATTGTAACGCATGCCGCTTGATATCGCGAACTGTGATGGCCGTGAGCATGTTCCGTATCTTTTTTATATCAAGGGCCCTCAATCGTTCCAGAATTGCGATTATATCTGGCAGCTGGGGCAGTTTGTCATTATAATCCGGTCCTTCTTTTTTCCATCTGGTATTGAATTCATTGAAGCCGCTATCATCCAGATCAAGGCCTGAAAAAAATTCATCCAATTCGACAAGTTCAATGGTCCTGATGGATCGGTCAGACAGAAGTTTGAGCAGTTTTTCAATGATACGCAACCGCTTGCCCATGCTGCTCTTGTTGATGTTGAGGGTTGCATATCTGGCCGGGAAGTCGCTTTTGCTGAAGTCGCTCCCGTCGATAGGACCGATCAGACGCTCAAGTTCATCGAGACATCTCCGGCATTCTTTTTCTGATTTATTAATAATTTCAATGAGGTCAGATCCGCCATCGGGAACAAGAATGTCGTTCCCGGACGGCTGATAGTGTACAGCAACATCCAGGACGCGGGTTACCCAGGAGCTTATTCCGCCGGCAGTTGTGCCAGGATAGCCGGAAAGAATCAATATTTTCTGGAAGTCCTTACCGAAGCGCAGGGGCCATTCGTTGCGCATTATATCGTAGAGCACCGTTTCGTATACAGCCCTGTCATCTGCCAGCTGACTCTGAAATTGCTCGCCATTTTCAAATGCATAGTCCTGAAGGGTCGCGTTGCAGAAGCCGTGGATGGTAAAAATTGAGGCAGAGTCAAAATTGTCCAATGAAACCTGCAGGATATCGCACGGCTTTCGTTTCAGTTCGTTTTTAATGTTTTGCCGGATGCGGTCCTTGAGCTCGCCCGCGGCTTTTTCGGTGAACGTCACAACAAGGATTTCTTCAAGGTTCACGACTCTTGCGCTTTTCAGGAGTTCCACAACAAGGTTTTCAATAGTATAGGTCTTGCCCGTACCGGCAGAGGCTTCAATAACCGCGTGGGAATCAAGATCAATCTGGTCAATTCCGGATACGGGCAGGGGAGCGGAGAATTGATGCGTCATTAGTGCGAACCACCTCCGGAAAAAGGTCTGAAAAGGTCCGCCAGACGGTTTCGTACCTTGGAATACGCGTCGGCAGGGACTTCGGGATCGATGAGTTGGAGCAGTGACATGGGACGGTAGGCTGGGTTCATTTTTTCCGCATCATCATCGATCAGAGAAAGGAGGAACCGTCGGTATCCGTCTTTTTCGGCTTCTGAAGGATTATCCTTCATCTCCGGAGGTGCAATGATCCTTGTATCACCGATTATCGCCAGAGGAAGCAGGTCGAATTGTCCGGGATCAAGGAAATCATTGAGGAGGTGTTGAAGGTACTTTCTGCCGGAAGGTTCATCCAGATGATACGAATAGGAGTATATGTCAGTTTTGTTCGAAACATGAACCGTGAAAGGTCCTGAACCGATGAGATTACTCAACGGCTTGGAATAGTTTGAAACCGATGCAACATGGATCAAGAATGGATACACCAGGGGGAGTATTGATGGCTGTAAACTGTTCGTGATGACCAGGGTTTCACAATCGCCGGTATCGGGATGCTTCCATAGAACCGGCAGTGATCCCGTCAGCCCAACGGAAACCATGTTATCATGATGCACGACAGGAACGATAATTGATGGCAGTGAGAGGCCGGGTTTAATCGGTGAAGGGACAGAGCCAATGGTAACGGTGTGATAAACCGTATACTGCTGCCGGTTCAGAAGAAATTCCCACAGGCTGTGGCTGCCTTGCAATCGATCCATGATTTCTGAACGCAAGTTCCTGTAATCAACTTCTGCATAAGCGCCATGGGGCGTATCGCTCTTGAGTCTGCTGTATTGATAATAGTGATCGATATACGATTGAATATCAGAGAGGGTAGTGGTCTTCAAAGAATGGCCCAATGAATTGATAATGAACCGGTAATTATACGGGAACACGGAGAAAAAGGGCTCATTCTCCTTCGATGCTGTATCTTCAACATCATCGTCAAACAGCGAAAGATGCCAGCGCAGGACAGATTCAACGGGATTCAGCAGAAAGTATCGCAGGTCGCTCAATGTAATGGATTCTGTATCCTGAACCACTCTGCCAGGGAGAGAGGGTAATGAAAAAACGGGAACCTTGCCTTTGATTTTTTGTGAAAAAGCTATCGCCGCTGTATCAGGTAAAACATTTTGGTCGGCAATCTTATGAAAAAGGACAAGGCGGTCCGATTCATTAAAGTTAACCGGTTGAAAATTCCCGTTGATTTTTGCGCTGATAAAATCCGTAACAGCTGAATGTCCTTGATCCTGACGCAGATAATCCACACTGCTCCCTGATGACGGCACCTCTGATATAATAAAATCATCAGAGATGACGTGATTGTTTAAATACGTAATCAACTGGCCTGTCACCGAGTTAGGATGAATATCCTGATCCTTCTGCAGATCTTTTGAAATGTAGGTGATATAGAGCTTTTCCCGTACCGCCAGGAGGGTTTCAAGAAAATGATACTTGTTTACATCGGGCCTGGAGGTATCGCCGATTTTTCTTCCCATCGTCATGAGATTGAGCGTTGACCTGTCGCTGGATCCGGGGAATATTCCCTCCTGCATCCCCATGATGTACACTATCCTGAAGGGAATCTGACGTTTTGGAACCAGTGCCGATATGTTTATGCCGGTTGAAAGATAACTGCCCCGCGCGCTGGCGATGCCGGTTATGGTTTCAGCAAGGAATTCTTTTACTGCGGTGATCGACAGTGCGCGGGCTGCATCGGGGCCGGGAAGTCGATCGAGGATGGTAAGATGATCAAGGCGTTCAATAAGATTGCTGTAAATGTTCTGTTCTTCGGGCTTATGTGCGGGAACGGTCAGGAATTCCGAGATTAGATCTGAAATGAGCCGGACCCATTCTGTCGCCGAAACAGCAAGGGATCGAAGGCCGGCCGTTCTGGCGTGAATAAGCTCAATGATGCTGCTGATGGCATCGATGAGGCGCTGGTCACCGGTATTGATGTCAGAATACGGCACTATATTTGCAAATGAAAGAAATGTTCCGTCGTGAATTGAGGATTGGCGGGTGTCCATTATCCGCCCGAAACGGAGCCGCAGCAAACCCTGCTGCCAGGTATGCAGATTCTGCGCAGGATCCGGGACGTCCGTTTTTTTGAATTCGCGGAAAATATTGAGATTATCCACCCATGTAAGCCAGACACGCACATCCGCCGGTGTCAGGGCATGAGCTTCATAAAAGCAGGGGTTGCGCAAAAGGCCTGCTATCTCTTTCCGGGTAAAAGACCCTGTGGCTATCTCAAGGAGCGACAGCACGGCCCTGGAAAACATGCTGTCGGCCGCAGCCGTGGAATCAATCATACTGTATGACAGGCGTCGCGGTTCGCGGGAAAAAACCGAATGAATGGCGGGGCTGTAAAGCTCCATATCCGGAACCATGACGGCGATATCGGTCATCTGTAATGTGGTGTCGCATTCAAGATTGTACAGTATGCTGTTGTATACTGACTCAACTTCCCGGAACAATCCAGAACAGGACGCAACCTGGATGCTGGTGTCCTGGCTGATTCGTGCGGGGGGTTCTGTCATGGTCGTTCTTCGTAAAATCTGGTCCTGGACGGTCCCGAGCACCGTAGGTCGTGCCGGTGGCCTGTCGGATGAAATCCATTCCGATGTGCAACGCTGTTCCTGGCTCCCCGCCTCCTCAAGGAGGCTCAATAATCTCATCGTTTCCCTTCCGGTCTTGCCCCACAGCTTGAGTAATGGATTTTCATTTTCATCGTAGTGCAATGAATCGCCGTCGGGGGTCTTTTGAATCCGTATGGACCGTATCCTCTGCCAGCGGTCTTCTCCGGGTGTGGTAATATCCTCCCAAAATTCCGAACAGGGATTCATCTGATATACCGAGATGGAAAGACACTTCCCCAGTTCAAAGAGCAAGCGCGCATGGAATGGCGAAAGATGTGATTCACCGAAGATGACAAATGTCTGATCGAGGCCTTTCGGCGGCTGAAGCATTGATCTGTTAAAATACTGGGGCAGGGTAAGCCAGTTTTTATTGATCGAGTCGCGGTATCCGTTGCTTTTGAAAAGGGCATGATACAGATACTGCTGGGATGATTCCATGTCCGTTGCAAGGGTGAGACGTCCCTTCATCCAGGACTTGACCATTTCTTCCCGATACAGTTCATATTCCATGAAATACCGGGAGAGCCTTGATGACAGCTGGAAAAGTTTGTGATCATAATCTTCTTTTTTGGTCTTGGACCCCGCGTCGGCATACAGATAATCCGTGATAGGTCGAAGCGGAGATGATTCAGGGTCAATGGAGGCTATGGCATGATAGAGGAGAAGTAGAATGTCCTGCTGTTCAAGAAGGGATGGCTTGTCGACCTGCGGATTACAGTAATCCAGCATCAGTTTCAATCCATCAGTGAGAACATGAAACCGTATGTTTATCGAAATCCCGAGGTGTTCAGCGATTGTAATCTGGATCCATTTCCGCATGTAAGGATTGGGCACAATGACTGAAACGGGATTAAAGGGATCATATTGCCGGGAAATTTCTCCGGCAAGGGAGCGGGCAAGGGCCTCAATGGTATTGCTGAAAAAAAGCTGTATCGGCATAGTCAGCCAGATCGACTCATTCAACCCGGTCTCTGCGGGGCAGGATTGAATCAGGGTCAATTTCACCGATAGTATTGAAAATATAATCAGGTTGATAGGGGAAGCGGTGCGCCATTTCACGGGTGGTGATGCCGGACAGGACAAGGCAGGTTGTCATGCCCGATTCGATGCCGGCGATGATATCGGTATCCATGCGGTCCCCGATCATGAAACAGCTGGCTGAGTGCACCCCGAGCTTTTTACGGGCCCAGTACATCATGGCTGGATTGGGCTTGCCGAGAAAGTAGGGAGCCATGCCGGTTACCTTTTCAATGGGAGCGACCAATGCGCCGCAGGCCGGGACAGGCCCGCGTTCAGTAGGGCCGGTGATATCGGGATTGGTGGCGATGAAGCGGGCTCCTTCGCCGATCAGCAGGGTCGCCTCCACAATCTTGGCATAATCATATTTCTCGGTTTCACCCACGATGACGTAATCGGGGTTATCCCGGGTAATGGTGATGTTGGCCTTTTCCAGTTCAACCTGAAGCCCTTTGCCGCCGATGACATAGGCGGAACAGCCCGGTTTCTGATAGAGCAGAAAACTCGCCACGGCCATGGCGGAGGTGTAAAAATGGTCTTCTCCCGCTTCAATGCCGAGGTTGCAGAGATTGCGGTTGAGCTGTTCCGGTGTGTAATAGGAATTGTTCGTAAGGAAGAGAAACTTGTGATTGGCCCGTTGAAGGCGGTCGACAAACTGCAGGGAACCTGGAATGAGGGAACTGCCGCGGTTGATGACGCCATCCATGTCAATGAGAAAGGCCTTGTCATAGCTCCTGTTTTCAGAAACTGGGCTGGTTATCGGTTCTGTCATGGGTGTAAAGCCTTATATTTCGTCAATGATCATCTTTATGAGAGCCCGCGCATCATGAATATCATCCTGGATTTTCCGCATCTCTCCGGCTTTTTTTGTGCTTTTGGCCCTGTTATATTTATCCACCAGGATCTGTAATGACTGAGACAGTTTTTCAATTTCGGTGTCGAGGCCGCTTCCTGTCTCCATGGATGTAAAGGAAGCAACTTCGCTTTTCATGGTTGCAGGGTCGATGGACTCACCCCAGTCGGGAACATGGGCAGTGACGCCCAGTTCGGAGTGCAGCTTTTCCGCGAACGCTTGTGCCGACGCTTCTTCACCGTGGACCACGAAAACCTTCAGCTTTGGATTCTTTATGTTCCTGACCCATGCCATAAGGCCTTCCTGGTCAGCGTGGGCCGAGAAACCGCCAAGGGTATGAATCTGGGCCTTTACCGATACATCTGTCCCGTACACGCGGACCTGTTTGGCGCCTTCAATCAGGCGGCGTCCGAGGGTGCCTTCTGCCTGATAACCGACAAATACAATGCTGGACTCGGGCCGGAAAAGATTGTACTTCAAATGGTGTTTGATGCGACCCGCCGTGCACATGCCGTTGGCGGAAATAATGATCGCGCTCTTTGCCTCTGTGTTCAGCCACTTGGATTCATCGGTCGATCTTGTGTAATGAAGGGTAGAGAATTCGAGGGGGCTGTCGCCGGAGAGTATCCGTTTGCGCATTTCTTCGTCAAACAAGTCCTTGTTCTTTTTGAAGATTTCCGTGGCTGATATTGCAAGGGGGGAATCTATGTAGACCGGCATGGAGGGAATCAGGCCGTCTTTAAATAATTTCGAGAGGGTGTATATTATTTCCTGGGTCCGCTCGATTGCAAAGGCGGGGATGATGATATTTCCCTTACGGTTGTACGCATCCTGGATTATCTTGGTGAATTCCTGAAAGGTGTCGGTTTTGCTTTTATGAAGACGGTCGCCATAGGTGGATTCCATCAGGAGGATGTCGGCTTCCTCCACGACATCCGGGTCACAGATGATGGCCTGTTCTTTGGGGCCTATGTCCCCTGAGAATACAATTTTTGTTTTGCTGTTGCCTTCATCGACCCACATTTCAATAAATGATGAGCCCAGGATATGCCCGGCATTGCGGAACCTCACTTCTACCCGGGGATGTACCTGTATGATTTCATCATACGCAACGGGGACAAAATTCTTGAGGGATTCAATGGCATCATCGGCGTTATACAGTGGTTCAACTTGCCTGCGGTTAAGCTTAAGGTTCTTTTTGTTGACGAAGGCCGCGTCCATTTCCTGGATATGGCCGCTGTCGGGCAGCATGATGGAGCAGAGATCGGCCGTGGCCTTTGTCGTGTAGATGTTGCCGTAAAACCCGTTTTTCACCAGCTTGGGAATGAGGCCGCTGTGGTCTATATGGGCATGGGTCAGCAGAAGGGCATCTATTTTCTTGGGCACGTAATTCTGATGGAAGTAATTCCTTTCGCGGATCTGTGTTGTTCCCTGGAACATGCCGCAGTCAACCATTATGGTGAAATCGGCGTCGCGTATGATAAATGATGAACCGGTAACCGTTTTTGCCGCGCCCAGAAATTCAATTTTCATGACTCACTCCCGAATGCCGTTCCCTTGCCTGGAATTGTCTGCTGGATCAATAGCCAATCGTATCCATATGACAGATTCAGACATATTATTAAAATATTCAAGTACTATGAATTTTTTCAATTAATTTTGGAAATGAGTAAAATATTAATGATACTTTTTCTATATTTTCGCGTTATACAGTGAAATTTTAATGAATTTAGACCGGAACTGGTTACCGGGGGATATTCTGGCGGAGGGAATGGCAGAGGGCAATGGCTACAGCGTCTGCAGCGTCGTCGGGCTTCGGGAGTTCATCAAGCTTGAATATTGACTTGATCATGAATTTCATCTGGTCTTTTCCCGCCCGGCCGTAACCGGTTATGGCCTGCTTGACCTGCGATGGAGTGTATTCATAATAGCTGATATTATGAAGCTTGAGGGTGAGGATAACGGCCCCGATTGTTTTGGCCACATCCATGCCGGTCGTGATGTTATTGACAAAAAAAAGCTTTTCGATTGCAGCGCAATCAGGTTTGTAAAGTGTGATAATCTCTATGAGCCGCTTATGAATCTGGTATAATCGATCTTCAATGGCCGCATGGGATTCGGTTTGAATTATTCCGTAATCAATAAGCTTTTGGTTTTTTTCAACGACTGACCAGCCCAGTGTGCCATAACCGGGGTCAATGCCGAGTATCCTCACTGGGCCTCGCTGATTTTCATCATGACATCGTCAGGTATGTCATAATTGGAATACACGTTCTGGACGTCATCCAGGTCTTCCAGCGTTTCAATGAGCCTCAGGCATTGTGATCCTTTTTTTTCATCCAGGGTAATGCTGGTCTGGGGAATGAAGGTTATTTCGTCTTCAATGAGCTTGAATCCTTTGTTTATCAGCACGTCATGGACTTCATTGTATCCATCGGGAGGAGTGACGACCTCGATGTTCCCGTCCTCTGTTTTTATGTCCTCAACGTTACAGTCCATGAGGAGCTCCATGACGGTGTCTTCATCCGTCTGCCCCGCTTCAATGAGGATGTATCCCTTTCGGTTGAAAAGGTATCCGACGGAGCCGGTTTCACCCAGGTTACCCCCGTGCTTGGTGAAGGCGGCCCGGACCTCGGCGGTGGTGCGATTGCGGTTGTCCGTAAGACAGCTTACCATGATGGCGACGCCTCCGGGACCATAACCTTCATACTGGATTTCCTCGTACGTGACGCCTTCAAGGGTGCCGGTACCCTTTTTTATTGCCCGTTCAATGTTATCGCTGGGCATATTGTTTGCCTTGGCCTTGGCTACCGCTGTCCTGAGCCTTGGGTTAGCGGTAATGTCATCGCCGCCGTTTTTCGCAGCCACTGTAATCTCGCGGATAATCTTGGTAAAGAGGGCCCCTCGCTTGGCGTCAAGCGATCCTTTTTTTCTCTTGATGGTTGCCCATTTAGAATGACCGGACATTGTAGTACCTCTTCGAACGGGTAGTTGTTATTTCTTAGAAAACGAAAATCGTGTGAGAGCGGGTCAATATTCAAAATACTGCATTACTGATTATGAGGCAACCATTTAATAACCGCGTTTAATTTTCAACTCTAAATTAATTATTTTTTTTCTGGCCTGGTTTGAATTAAAATCGAAGGCAATGGCGTCCCGATAATAGGCGATGGCTTCGTTCAGCTTTTCCAGGCGCTCCAGTGAATAGGCGATGTTCCAGCGAACCTTGCCGGCATTCAGCTTGTTGTATTCGTTTTCTATCTGCCGAAGTTCGGCTTCTTTCTTTCCCTTTTCGTCCATCAGGTTTTCATATTCCTCATACTGTTCAAAATTCTCAACCTTCAGCAGGTTAGATTTTAGGGTCCTGATTCGTTCATGCAATCCGGTTATCTCGCTTTTTTTGATCTTGATCTCATCGCCTATTTTCTGCTGGTACTTGATGGTTTCGGTGTAAAAAAGGACGGCCTTTTCAAACTCCAACTCCTGGAGCGCTATGTCAGCCTTGTACTCGTATGTTTTTGATTTTTTGAATAGTTCCTTTTCAGGAAGGAGCGCCAGGGCCTTTTCAAGGGAACTCAGCGCCAGGGGATAATTACCGGTACGGAGAAAGGCGATATGCCCCAGAGCGAAGTGAATGTTTCCGTCATCAGGCTTTTTTTCCAGGTATTTGATATAATATTTTTCTGTTTCCAGGTATTTCCCTATGTCCTCATAAAGGTTACCCAGCATGAGATAGAGTTCAGGGGAAAACGGCTCATCGGCTCCGGACAGGTATCTCTCGAGGTGGTATATGGCGCGTTTCTTCATTTTTGTACGGTACAATGCGCGACCCAGCTCAAGGGAATAGCCGTAATTGTCCATGTTCAGGGAACTGGCGGTTTCAAGAAAGTTCACGTAAGCATTGAAATAGTTCCCCTTCTTGAAAACTTGGGCAATTTCGTAATAAATGATGTCGTCTTTTTTCTCTTCGACTTTCTTAAAGCGAAGGCACTGGATGTAATGGTTCAGTGAATAATCATAATTGGTCAGTTTAAAATAGTTGCGGGCCGCGTAGAGATGCAGAATTGAGATGCCGGGCTTATCTTCTATTAAAAACGGCTCAACCTTGCGGTTCCTGAAAATCATTTTCAGGTCAACTTCCTTGGAAACGTCCTTCATGGTAATGAAACCGGTAGGGATTCTCTTATCTTCGACGCGGGTGCTGTAAAACTCATCCAGCTTTTTATTGATGATTTCCAGGGATTTGATGTAATTCCCATTGTTGAAATAATTGATATACTCCTCCGATTCCCTGTTCTGGGCTGTCAGCGGAGAAGTCATACAACCGATTGCGGCAGTTATAATGAGGGTGATACAAATTATCTTGTTCATGATACTATTAAATGATTAAACAACATGTTTCCATCCATAGGCACAGGTGTGATTATCTTTTATAATTATCGGAATAAAATAAGAAAATATAATGCTTTTACATGTTCCCGGGTTTCAGATAAAGGCGGGTCATATGATCCGGAAAATTATCATTGTTATATCATCGTGCTGAGGAATGTTGCCGGTGAATTTGGCCATCTCTTTTACGATTGATTGAATCATATCCTGCGGCATCTTCCCGTCGTTTGCCGTCAGCGCCTTTTCAAATCGGTCAAGGCCGAATTCATTATTGCCTGAATCCATCGCCTCATCAACGCCATCAGTATATTGGATGAAATAATCGCCTTGTTGCAGCTGGATTTCCCTGATTTCAATTGACCTGGTGAAGATATCCCCGGACACGGCACCCAGGGCTATGCCGCCAGCGGGAAGGTGGATTATTTTCCCGTTTCGGATGATCACGGGCTCGCAGTGGCCGGCGCTTGAATAAGTCAATTTCTTCGCTTCAATATCAAGAATGCCGTAAAACATGGTCACGAAATAGTTGCTGGCAGTATTCTTTTTCAGATAGTCATTAATGGCTTCGAGAATTTTTTTGGTGTTGGATGTTTTTGTGCAATAGGTATGGAGCAGTGTTCTGGTCATGGCCATGACCAGGCCTGATCCCACGCCGTGACCTGAAACGTCCGCAATGGTGACGCCGATCTGGCCGTTGCCCAGGTCAATGAAGTCGTAATAATCCCCCCCTGATTCGGTCTGGGCTGAATAATAGGCGCCGAATTCTACACCTTTTATATCGGGAAGTTTGTCCGGTAAAAGGGCCGCCTGGATCTGCTGTGCCGTAAGCAGTTCTTTCTCCATGCGGATTTTTTCGATTTTCATGTCTTCAGCTTTCTTCAGGTTCAGGGTCATGACATTGAATATGTCGGCAAGCCTCCCGATTTCATCGGAGCCGGCTATTTCAATTTTTTTATTAAGATTGCCCTTGCCGATATCAATGGCGCCGTCGGCCAGCTTTTTTATTGATCTGATGATAAATGTCGGGAAGAGAAGGGCGAGAAATATGGCCCGCAGCAGTATTGAAATCATAAGGTTGATGATTTCGTTCTGACTCTTGACCATCTCCGGGAAATACTTGGTCCTGTAGAGAAACAGTCCGAGAATGCCGACAAGGTCCTTGCGGAAAGAAAGGAGAGCCAGTTCAGAGAGCGGTTTATCTGAAGAAAGGGGGATGTTGCTCAGCATCAGGCGGTTCGGTAACTCTGAATGGATTTGCTTCACCGTTGCCCTTGATAAGGCCGGCAGGGTTAATTTTTTCTGCAGTGATTCCCAGAGTGATATGACACGGGATATCCGGATGCGTCCATCGGTCAGGTTTTTGCTGATAAGGACGCTAAATTCACCGCTCATTGTATTTATCTGGAGCCTGTTCAACTCATTAATGTCTGACTTGCCCAGCAGGAAATTGAATAATACCTGAATGTGTTTTTCAGAATCAATACCGACGCTGTAATCGAGATTCAATCCCTGGCTCAGTATGTTTTTTATGAACAGCTGAGGCAGTTCCCTCTTCTGCTTCACATACTGCTGGATGTTTTTTTTCGACAGGGGTTGACGTTGGAATTCAAGATAGTCGTCATAGAGAACCGGTTTTTTCCTGAATATCGGTATGCCCACTATGACATAATCAGGCTTGTTCGTAAAAAGATATTTGAACTGTTCCTGGACATCGGTGACAGAGGCAAAGCCGATATACGTGCCGGTGTCGATCGTGTTCATATAATGGGCGACAATCGTGGGCTCAAGGAGCGGGTCGTTTCTGCCGTTTTTCTGCATAAAGGGGGCCCCGGTAACCCGGTTGAAATAAACATAGAGGGTCTGGTCCCACTGTTTCCAGTCAATGCCTATATTCCTCCAGTTGCAATCGACCATAAAGGCGATGTCCAGTATCCGGTCTTTATCCTTCTCCTTTAAGGCTTCCTTTCCCACAATGGATGAAAAGTACTGGCTGATTTTTTTCAGCGCTGCGGCCTGCTGTTTTGCCATTTGAGCTTTCTGCGCGGGAGTAATCGGCTGACCTTGATCGGATACAAGTGCGTGCTTGTTGGAAAGGAAGATCTGCGCCTCATCCGAGATGCCTTCCAGGATCGTGGCGCCCTGCTGCTGCAGGGAGTCCTTTATCTTTTTTTCATGCTGGTTGAGGAGGGAAAATCCAATCAGGACCGACACAAATAGGACAGCAAGGATAATGATAATGGAAAACTTAAAGCGTATGCCGAAGATGATTCTTCGTATCTGAATTTTTTTTCTACTCATCGGGCATCAGTCGTTTGACTTGTTTTTTTCTGAAATTGAAATAAAAAAATTATACAGTGCGGAAAATGCGAATCCGGCTATCAGGCTGTCAAGGGCCGCGTACATGGTGTTGATCACAATGCCCGGGATGCGGGCCATGATTGAGCCGTCGATATGTTCAATTATCGAAAGTCCGCCATTGGGATGTATCGATTCGAACAGCCTCACGATATCAATGCCAAAATTATTTATTGAACACCAGACGAACAGTATCAGCATCGGTACCGTCCCTATGATCAGGGTCGTAATGGAAAACCATTTAATATTCAATTTCATTGTTATCCTCTGCTCAGTTGACTGGAACTACCTTTCTTGATATTCTATATGAATTATCGAGCAAGTCAATTAAATATTTTTTTCATAAGTCATACGGATATCAATAAGATGTATACAGGCGGTATAGTACACAAAGAATGAAAAATCGATGGAAAAGGTTATAGGCCTGACCGGTTTATACTGGAATAAAAAATATTTGAAAAAATATTGGTAATGTAACCTAATTGCTATAACCGCTACCGGTCCCTATTTTACCGTTGGCTTTGAAAGAAATGAATATTCTTCTGACAAATGATGACGGCATTCAATCCGAGGGTATCAATTCGCTGTTCACAATACTCTCCGGCCGCCATACTGTTTTTATGATAGCGCCGAAAAGCGAGCAGAGCGCCTGTTCGAATGCCATCACGGTCCGGACCCAACTGAAGATAAAAAAAGTAACCGAGAACAGGTATTCCGTGAGCGGATTCCCTGCCGACTGCGTCATCATCGGCCTGAGCGGGACATTCCTTCCGGAGATAGACCTTGTGGTCTCCGGTATCAATCACGGACCCAATGTTGGTGATGACCTGGTGTTTTCCGGGACTGTCGGCGCGGCCCGCACCGGGTATCTGTTCGGCAAGTCCGCCATTGCCATTTCCATCGATTCCTATCATCGCCCGTCACGCTATGCCGATGATGCATCCAGGTTCCTGCTCGAATTTATCGATACCCATATCGATGGTGACCGATCATCTCCGGTGAATGACGAAAGGAAAAAAAAGATATATCCTCCATCACAACCGTTTTATAATATCAATTATCCCGATCTCCCGGCAGAAAAAATTAAAGGGAAGAAAATGACTTATGTCGGCAGAAGGATGTACCGGGATTCCTTCACAAAAACGCAATTTGAATTAGATGAGGCGATAGTACAGATGGGGGGCTATATTGAATCAATTCAGGCGGAAGGTTCGGACACGACCGAACTTGAAAAGGGGTTTATTTCCATCACGCCGTTGATGACGGACTGCACCAATTATGATTCTTTAAAAAAATTTCTGGGATAATCATGCATGGCTGAAATCGACCTCCAGGATAGAATTGACGACTTTCTCCGTTCGGCCATGAAAAAGTTTGTCATACGTGATTATGAAAGCGCCATCAGGGACCTGAAGGCCGCCGAAATGCTGGATAAAAATAATCCTGAAATATTATATAATATCGGGATCAATTATTGCCGCATGGGTCTGGACAGGTCGGCGATTGAATATTTTAAGAAGGTTTTGAACCTGAAACAGTCATTCATCGATGCACTGACGGTTAAAAAGCTTCTTGCCTATGCGCTTATCCGCTTGAAACAGTATGAGGAATCATTGGGAATCCTTCAGCAGGTATTGCAACTGGTTCCCATGGATACGGCAGCCCTGAATATGAAGGGCTATAGCCTTGAATCCATGGGACGGTATGATGAGGCACTTCGCGTATTTTCTTATATTATTGAGCATGAGAAGGACAATTATAACGCCTATAATTCCCTCGGATATATTCTTTCGAAAACGGGAGCGAATCTTGCGAAGGCTTTACAATGTGCACAGATTGCATACAATTCAAACAATGACAATCCGGCTTACCTTGACACCATGGGCTATGTTTATTTAAAAATGGGCAAGATAGAGCTAGCCAGGAAATATTTAATTCAGGCCTTAGAAAAAGCGCCTCTGTCCGCAGACATAAAAGACCATATTAAAGAATGTGAAAATAACAGAACAGTGATACGGTAGTCATTTTCGAGAAAAAAACCGTTATTGTGTATCAGGTTTTTATGCCGATAAAGCTGTAAATATCATAAATGCTAAAATATTGAATTAATATCTTGACAATTACGCTGTTTTGAAAATTATATGAACAATAGTAAGGATAAATGCTATGAAATATCAGCATAAAATTACATCAGATATGATCAGCAGCATCCCGGTCATTATCATTGAGGGTGACTTAACATCTGATGCGGATGGTGATGCAAAAGGTGTTTATTCTGAAGTAAAGGAAAAGTATACCTCCCAAAAAATAATTGTCAACTTTGAAAATACCAAGTATATCAATTCTTCCGGCATCGCAACCCTGATTCACATCATACAGGATGTCAATGAAAAGGGCGGAACAATAGCTTTCGTGGGAATGTCCGATCACCTTAAAAAGGTCATGAATATTGTAGGTATATCTGATTTCGTCCAGATATTCAATACTAACAATGATGCTTTAAAGGCAATGTAAGTTTCGGCACTTGTTCGAATCGTTTACTTCTTTTTTTTCTTTCTTGCACTTTCTTTCACAATAGATTTAATAATAGAAAATTGTAAAACTTCATTGCAGCTTGGTCAATCATGGCTGAAAAGGCAAAAGCAAGGGATGATTATATATTTGTTATTGATGCCGGAACGCAGTCTATACGAGCCGCGCTCGTTGACCTGCAGGGCACCATCCGATCAATCGTGAAAACCCCTATCGAGCCGTATTTCTCTGAATACCCAGGATGGGCCGAACAGGATCCCGACTATTACTGGAACGCGCTCTGTCAGACCTGTAAAAAATTAATAAGAAAATCTTCTTCAGCCATGAAGGGTGTACAGGGAGTCACGGTCACGACGCAGAGGGGAACGGTCATCAATCTTGATAAAAACGGGAAGCCTCTGCGTCCCGCCATTACCTGGCTGGACCAGCGAAAGGCGGACAAGACGGCATGGCCGCCCATCCATCTGGCAATGGTACTGAAAGCGATCAATATGTATGAGCCTGCTATCCATACGTTCCGTGAAACTGAGTCAAACTGGATACGCCAAAACCAGCCCCGCATTTGGGAGCAAACGCATAAATTTCTCCTCCTGTCGGGATTTTTTGCATACCGCCTAACCGGGGATTATGTTGAGTCAGTCGGAAGCACCGTGGGTTACCTGCCCTTTGATTTTAAAAAACACCAATGGATGACGAAGAGCGATATCAAATGGGGCATCTTTGACTATGATCTGTCCCTGATGCCGAAACTATTTAAACCCACGGAGATCATGGGCTGCATATCCAGAAAAGCATCCCGGGAAACCGGGGTTCCCGCAGGTCTTCCGGTCATCGCAGCTGCGGCCGATAAAGCCTGTGAAGTGCTCGGGTCCGGCTGCATGAAGCCGAAGATAGCCTGCCTCAGTTACGGGACCACGGCGACCATTGAGACGACTAACAGCACGTATACCGAAGTGGTTCCTTTTTTTCCGCCCTATCCGAGCGCCGTTCCCGGCGCCTACAACACCGAAGTCATGATATTCCGCGGCTACTGGATGGTAAGCTGGTTCAAGAAAGAATTCGGCCTCAGGGAACAGGAGATAGCCAGGAAAAAGAAGATTGCCCCGGAATCTCTGTTTGATGAATTGGTGAAAAATATACCTCCCGGATCTATGGGGCTTACGCTCCAGCCTTATTGGTCGCCGGGCGTAAAAATTCCGGGGCCGGAAGCCAAGGGCGCCATTATCGGCTTCGGCGATGTTCATACCAGGGCGCATATATACCGGGCAATTCTGGAAGGCCTTGCCTATGCGCTGAAGGAAGGAGCAGCCCGGACTGAAAGCCGGAACAAGATCAAAATTGAACGGCTGAGGGTTTCCGGCGGCGGATCCCAGAGCGCCGTTGCCATGCAGCTGACCGCCGATATATTTGATTTGCCCGCTGAAAGGCCGCACACCTATGAGACGTCCGCCCTGGGCGCCGCGATCGATGCAGCCGTGGGGCTCAAGCTCTACCCTGATTTTAACAGCGCAGTAAGGGCCATGACCAGGTTGAGGGATGCCTTTGAGCCGATTCCGAAGAACAGGGAGATATATCGTGAACTCTATGAGAAGATATATTTGAAAATGTATGACCGGCTGAAGGCTCTTTATGATGATATACGGGATATTACCGGATATCCCCAGAAAATTCATTGATCTAATAAACAGACAGTGAATAGCATTCTGAAAAGTATTTTGTAATGGGGGAATCTCACGTTTAAAAAAAGGAGCGACTATGTCAGTATTACAGTATTCATCGGCCAAACACGGCCCGGTAACCCTTATTACAATTGGCGGAAGCCTCGACGCTGAAACCTCGCCGAAGTTTCATGCAAAGATCAAGGGTGAAATAGAAAAAGGAGCAAAAAGAATAGTATGCAATCTGGAGCGTCTGGATTATATTGCAAGCGCGGGACTCGGGGTGCTGATAAGCGCCAATGATGAGTTGAGCAGGCAGGGCGGTGAAATCAGGCTCTCCGCAATGAATGAAAAAATAATAAAGATATTCAAGCTGCTCGGATTTATTAATTTATTCAAAATTTTTGAGAATGACCAGAAGGCCATTGATTCGTTCTGAAGGTGAATCAACAGGGGGGCGATACGCACTTGATGGCGGGTGTTCCGGATAAGATAACGATAAATGTTCCGCGGGTGATAAGCAAGCTTGATCATGTGCGGGATTCGGTCGTTGATTTTCTGAAACAGCATGCCATCAGCGAAGGCGCCGCTTCGCGCATCGAACTCTCGGTCTATGAAGCGGTTGTGAACATAGTTGAACACAGTTCTCACGCAAACAATGACAAAACGATCCATGTTGAATGCCGCGTTCATGACGACGAGGTCGTCATCATTATATCGCATTTCGGCGAAAAGTTTGATATAACCAAGGCCGAGTTGCCCAATATAGAAAAGCATTATAAATCGGGAAAGATGAGGGGCCTCGGTATATACTTCATCATGACATTAATGGATAAAGTTGAATATTCCCATGTAGATATGCTCAATACGCTGACAATGACGAAAAAGATTTAGGCGGGGCCGCGAGATGTCAGTGGTGATATAATTCGCACTTGCCGGACATAAGATACTTCACGCTTTCATCCAGACCATCCAGCGTCAATTCAAACATGGGGAATATTCCTCTGATCATCCTGATAGTCTGAACATAGTTCCATGAACGGGCCGGTATGGGATTAAGCCAGATTATGTTCTTGAACTTGTCCTTGAAACGCTGGAGCCATACGATGCCCGGTGTGTCATTGTGGTACCAGTAGTCAATGGCCCCGTTCACCCAGGTCAGTTCAGACGGGGCCATTTCCCCATCACCGACGATTATGACCTTGTAGTCATTATCCTCGCTTCGGAGCAGGTCATGGGACGAGATGGTTTTATTACGCTCTATGTCGGTCCACAGTTCCTGGTAGATGCAGTTGTGGAAATAGTAATGCTTGAACCTGCTTATTTGGGACGATGCTGCGGAGAAAAGCCTGCTCGCGAGCTCCGCATAAGGGGTCATGGATCCGCCCACGTCCATGATGAGCATCACCTTTGATGCCTTCTTATCCTTGTTCTCCCAGACGAATTCTATCTCGCCGGCGTTTTTGCACGTGGCGTCAATCGTCTCGTCAATATTGAGCCTTTCACCCATGCCGATGGGCAGCAACGACCGGAGGTGGGAAAGGGCAACTTTCATCTGCCTGGTGTCCAGGGTTATATCGCTGGAATAATTACGGAAGGTCCGCTTTTCGGCTATCTGGACGGCCCGGTGATGGCGGGATTCCCCCTGGCCGATGCGTATACCGGCGGGGTTATATCCCCACGCGCCCTGAGTGGAACGGCCGCCGGTGCCGATGGCCTTGTTTCCCCCAACGTGGTCTTTGTAATGGCCGGCTTTCAACTGCTCTTCGAAATTTTTCAGGATCTCATCGAGGTTGAGCTGTTCAATCTGTTTTTTCTCCTCTTCGGTCAGATGAAGCTCCTTCACCTTTTTAAGGCCGGCGAGGATCTCCTCCAACATTTCATCCGTGGTTTCTATGTCCTTGAAGGTGTCCAGGAAGGCAAGATCGTACTTGTCGAAATGGATTTCATGCTTTACTAGAATCGATTTGGCTATGTGATAGAAATCCGTAAGGCTGCAGTTGTTCAGGTTCAGGGAGAGGGCGTGATGGAGTATCATCCATTCATGGATGGATACCGGGACCCCATACGATTTAAGGGTGAAAAAGAAATTAATAAACATCCCTGGTCCTCATGCTGGTGCTATACGCGTAATGGGATTTTCCCGATTTTTCAACGAGATCGACATCTTCTTTTTTCTTGAGGAGCGTGCCGATAAAGGGGATTTCCTTCTCAATGGATTTTGCAGAAATGCCGCCGACCATAAGAGCCTGGAGCCAGTCAATAAGCTCGCTGGTGGAAGGCTTCTTTCTCAGCATGTCAAATTCGCGGATCCAGTAAAAGCGCTTCAATGCCTCCCGGAGAAGGTTTTTTTCAATCTTGGGATAGTGGACCTTTATGATCTCTTCCATCAGTTCAGTATCCGGGAATTCAATATAATGGAAAATGCAGCGTCTGAGGAACGGGTCCGGGAGCTCTTTTTCGCTGTTGGATGTTATGATCATGATGGGACGGTGTACGGCCTTTATGTTCTCGCCTGTTTCCGGGATGTAGAAACTCATCTCATCCAGTTCGTTCAGAAGGTCGTTGGGGAACTCCAATTCAGCTTTATCAATTTCATCGATAAGGAGTACGACCTGCTCTTCGGATTTAAAGGCTTCTCCCAGTTTGCCCAGCTTGATGTACCGCTTGATATCGGATACGTTGCCGTCGCCGAACCTGGCATCATTGAGCCGCTGAACGGTATCGTAAACATACAGGCCTTCCTTTGCCTTGGTTGTGGATTTTATATTCCATATTATCAATTCCTTTCCAAGGCCCTTGGCTATCGAATGGGCAAGTAGTGTCTTGCCGGTTCCCGGCTCCCCCTTTACAATAAGAGGCCGTTCAAGGGCAATCGAGACGTTGACATTGTCCCGCAGTGCCTGTGATAAAACATATTCATCGGATCCCTTGAAGTAGTTCATTGTGCTTCACCTAGTGTATTAATATTATATTAATAAGAAATTTTAAGCATGTAAATGGATTATTATCTGATTAATCAAACAGTGAATAAATCGTTTACCCTGCCCGGGATGATCAGTTAAATACCTTCAATTTAAATTAGTCAGCAAAATCATTAAAATCAATGCCCCACAGTAATACAACGACAATACAGATTAACCCAACAGCGCTGGCAAGTATTTTTAACCGTCGGGTATAATTATTCATCATGCTGTAAGGCATAATTTTAAGACAATAACTATTATTTCTTTTATAATTGACAGGCAAGGTTGTCTACTCTATGATACTGTATACAGTGGCTTATTAGCATGAAAAGAATACTAGTCATCATTGTATTTTTGACGGCAGCATTGTCCGCCCACGCAGCCCATTTTGAAGAGCTCGACAAGCCCCCGGAAGGGGCACACAAAGGTCAAATGCTGCTCGGTGTCTTTGCCACAATCGGTGTCCCCTACGGCACGATCATTAATGCTGAAAATAATTATATAAGAAATTCGACCTATACGTTCCGGAATAATCTCATAACAAAGAAGATCATGGTGCAGCATTTGTTTTTCAGTTATGGCATATTGTATGAATATATGCCCATCGATTATCTGGGAATTAAAGTAAAAGTGCGGAGATCGTCCGTGGTTCAGAGATCCCAGTTCGGATCTGAATATCAGAACTGGACCAAGATGCTCTACAGCGATTTTTCATTTTTCCTGGGCCCCGCGGTACATTTCACAACCCGTAGAGCATGGGATATTTCGCTCACTCCCGTTGTCGGATATGCCCTGGGCAGATATACCGCGACGCCGATAGCCGCCCAGCTTATTTACAGTTTTTCCCTGCCGACGGAGTTCCAATATTTGTATTTTTATACCGCCAGACGGAAAAAGCAGACCAATAATCTTGTTGTCGGGGCGGAGTTAAACATTTCCATGTTTTTCACGGGCGGTTTTTTCCTCTCATTCGGATGCGATTGGAACATGAATATGCTGAAATTCAAAAATAAATTTTATATCTACAACATCCAGAATTTTTTGTGGTTTTTTCAGAATAAGAATTCCTCTAATATGCACTCGGTGAGCTTTATGCTGTCGGCGGGATACGCATTTTCAAATTAATCCCTGTGGCATCTTAAAAAAGGATATGGATCTTCACCGTGTAAGGCTCTGCTGTGCGGGAACGGACAAGAAAGGGTCATCCGTTGCAGCCGCACGATGATGCCACGGTGACAGCGTCACCTTGATTATACTATACTACGGCAGGTTCGTTACATGAACCAATGGCAGATTGTCCCTGAAATAACCACGCAGTTAGCAGGAACAACGGCCATTGCCGCAGGAATCATCGCTGCAAGATCCATCGCTGCAGCAGCCGCATCCGCTTTCCAATTGCGCCTCGTCGTTTATGGCGAGAATCTTAACGGCAAAATGAAGCGTTTTACCCGCCAGGGGATGATTGAGATCGAGTGTAACGGTTTCGCCATTGACTTCCGTGATACGGGCCGGAATGAGACTGCCATTTTCCATCTGGATGGATAGTACCATGCCCGGCTCGGGATTGAAATTCGACTGCATTTCCGCCAGGGGCACCGTGAGGACAAAGTCGTTATTGTAATCGCCGTAACCGTGTTCCGGCTTTATGGTGATGTTTTTCTCGTCGTCAATCTTCATGCCCATGATGCCGCGGTCAAGGCCTGCGATTATCGCGCCTGATCCTATCTGGAATTCGAGGGGCTCAAGACCGACATTGGAATCGAATATTTCCCCGTTGTCAAAGGTTCCGGTATATTGAATCTGTACGAATTTTCCTTCTTCAACCATGGTATGCTCCTTGGATTTTCTATTTTAGTTCTGATGGGCCAATGTGCAGGAAATCAGAATGGTGTCATTATCCGATATAGGTGGATTAATGTAAATCCAAATTTACTCCTCCAGAGCCGTGCCGGATGGCCGGATGAAAGAACGTTACTGCGGCGCCGCACCGATGACGCTTCCATGAAGTTTCAGCAGCCGCATGACCTGAAGAGTCACCCAGTTGCTTTTTTTGCCGGCATGCTTTTTAGGCTCATTTCCGTACATCATGCCGGTGCGGGCATTTTCCATGTTCCAGGTCCCGTCACCGTTCTGTTTCGACATGACAAGATTGAATGCTTCACCAGCCCGTCTGTCGCCGAGAAATCCGGCCCGGGCTATGAAGAGAAGTCCGTACAGGATGTCATACTGCGACATGACGGGATATCCCAGCAGCCGGAAATCACGGTTCCAGGAACTGCGCGGTCTGATAGGCTCGTTGCCGCTGTTTTTAAATAGTGAACGTTTCAAAAAAAAGTCAGCTGCTTTTTTTAGGATATGGTCATTGGCCCGGGAACCGGTTTTCTCGGCATATTCCGCGAGGGCCATCGAGCAGGCAATGGTCGCATAGAAGCAGCTTTTCACGGCATTGTTTGATTCCCTGGCGAGACCCTTTCCCGGCCTGTTGAACAGGATCAACCTGAACTGGTCGCACATGCCGGCAAGGGGGCAATGGAGCCAGCCCCCGTCATGGCGCTGGTGAGACGTTATCCATGTGATGCCGTTCCGGACATTGTTATCGTCAAAACCGGCTTTGACAAGAAGCCGTATCATGTCGCCCGTTCTGCAGGCCAGTTCCACCCGGGGTTTCCATTTCAGGGAAAAACCTCCGTCCGGGGTCTGGCAGCGAGAAACAATGAATTCGGCAGTTTCACGGATTACCGGCGAACGCCTGTCAAGGCCCCGCTCCACCGCTTCAGCGAAGCACCATACGGTGCCGCTGTAGTAAAGGTCGTAATTCTTTTGGTCGCCCAGAATGTTACCTGTCTTACCGAGCAATTTCACGAATTCGGGCGATTCGGCAATTTTTGGATAGAGATCATTGCATCGGTCATCCTCAAGGATGTCCCTTCTGGTCAGATATGAGATGGAAGGGTCCGATTCATCCAGGAGCCATTCGATGGGGCTGCTGCTCAAGTATTTGCTGGTCAGTATGTTCATTGGTGTTGTTTAGATTCCGGCGAAATGAAATTACCACTTAATTGATCTGACAATAGCATAGATTCATCATACCCTGTAAGTAAAATGAATATATAGGCTGATAATCTATTATAATGAAATATTCGGTAAGGATAGTATGTCAAATTATTTACATATCAGTGGTGAAAATTGAATAGTACCGGCAAATATTGATTGGATATTGCTATTTCACATTGAAATTGTTCAGTCAGGGGTGTATTTTTATCATGGAATTGGCACAAAAAGTAAAGGATGTGCATGGGGCTGGTTGAAGCATAAAATTGGTAAAATCGCGAAAAAAATATAAAAAAATAAACATTTTTTACCGTTAATAAAATATAGGTATGTATAACCATTTTTTGGCTTGTAATATTGGATTATGCAGATCAAAAATATGGGACAGGCACATGATTCATTATACCAAGGGGACAGGGTGATTGTCGATGGATGAATATATACCCGAAAACAATCTTGTTGTTCTGTTTTTGCTTATGATAATAACCTGCGGTTTCTATTATTTCTGGTGGTTGGCACGGGTCAGCAAGGCCTTTGATGATGACCCCATAATAAACATTTTGCTGACCGTTTTCACCCTCGGGATATGGGGGTTGTATCTCAATCTGAAGTATCTGCAAAAATCGGAGATAATGAACGGAAGGGACGCTAAATGGTACATGATACTGTTTCTTCCCTGCATTATCATTTTTCCGATTATTATTCAGCATAATTTGAATGAAAAATTTTTCCCGGGTCGTTAAGAGTACTACAGGAGCCACCAATGATAGTCAGGTGTAAAAACTGTAATTCTGCCTTTGCCGTGGATGACGGAAAAGTCAAGGATAAGAAATTCGCATTTACCTGCCCGAAATGCGACAGTGAGAATGTCATTGACAACAGGAAAGAACTGAAGGCGGCAGTTGCAGGACCGACTGTAATAGATGAAGAATATAATGAGATGTCTGAGCGTTCCGCGAGGGACGAAGCTGTCGCAAGCACCGGCAGGGATAACCTTTTCGAGGAGTCAATGGCGGCTCAGGCTCCGGAGCGGGCATCCAAAAGCGATGTTCTTTCGGATGATGGGCTGATGCTCGATGAATCGGCCATGGTGGACACTGACGATCTTTCAGGGCTTGCTGAACCTGAAAAGATGGAAGAAATAGATACGTCGCTGGAACATGCCGACCTTCCTCCGGCGGACGACATGCGCTCCGATGTTCCCCTTGACGATATCAATATTGATGATGATCTTAAAAATCTCGGCCTTACCGATATTGACCTGGACCTGGAAGAGAAGCGTCCGGCTAAAGAAGAAAAACCTCCCCGGAAAGCAGCGGGTGATACTATTTTTGAGGACCTCGACCTCGAAACCGGCGAGGGTAAACTGGAATCCGACGTAATCCTTGATGAAATGGATCTGAAGGAAGATACGAACGCCCCGGTTCATCTGGACGAAATTGATGATATTGATAAACTTCTTGCCGAGAATGACCGGAAAAAGGAAATCGTGGATGACTTTGAGCCCTTGGAAGTGGAAACAGAGCATATTGAATCGAAACCGCTGGCGCCGGACATGGTCCTCGATGAGGAAATAAAAACTGAAGAGGTGTACCGGGCCAAGGAGCCTGCAGAGGATGAGAGTATAACCATAGATCTGGATACCCTGGACATAGATCTGGAAGATGCGGATAAGAAGGCGCCCGCCAAAGTAGAAGCTCCCCTGGATTTTGATCTGTCCGATAAGGAAGAAACGCCGCGGCATGAGCCGGCTGAAGATGAAAGCATAACCATCGATCTTGATACGCTTGACATCGATCTTCAGGAAGATAAGGAGCCCATGAAGGGTGAAAGCCACGAGGATCTGGACCTCGACCTTTCTGATTTTTCCGATGAGACAATACAGGAGCTTGAGGAAGTCACACAAAAGCCTCAAGAGAAGGACGACGAAAGCATCACGCTGGATCTGAATTCCCTCGATATATCGCTCGAGGAGAGCGATGAAATAAAAAAGGGAGAGGACCTCGGAGAAGACGAGAAACTGACCCTTGAGGACGCCGGGCTTACGCTGGAAGAATTGACCACCGACGAACTGGTATCGGTATCCTCCGAATCGGATTTAAAGCATGCCGAAGAGGAAGACATCAAGCTGAGCATCAGTGAAATCGCTCCTGATATCGACATGAACGAAATCGAAAAAGAGCTGAAGGAAGCCGAGTCAATTCTGGTCGAGCCGCCCAGACGGAAAGAGGATCTCCTCGTCGTTGATGAACTTTCTGACCTGCCGGAGATAGATTTTGATAAGGACCTGGAACTGGTCGGCATAGATGAAGAGGCGGATACAGCCGCCGTTTCGAAATTCGAGGATGAACTGTTCAGTCTTGATGAAGGGGAAAAAGGCGCAAAGGCGAGGGGCGGTCTGAGGAAAGAGCTCCCGGACATGGTGCCCAAGGGAGCGGTCAATTTTTCTATTGATTATTCCCTCAAATATTCAAGGATCGGCGCGCTGCTGAGGCTGTTCGGCATCTTTTTCATCGGTCTCATCCCCCATTTTGTGGTTTTCTTCGTGTACAACGTGTTGTCAATAATTCTCAGCTTTATCAATCATATCCTGGTTATTTTTACCGAGAAGAACATGGAGGATTTTTCCGAGATCCATGAAAACACCCTCCGCTATCTTCTTTCCATCTGCGCTTCATCGCTGGGCATAGTGGAAGAACTCCCGATTTTTGCCGGTCGCGATAATATTGATTATCCTCTGCAAATGAGGATAATATACCCCATCAGGTCGTCAAGGTTTCTCGCCTTTCTCCGGCTGTCGGTGCTGGGGATCATCGTCCTCACGTTGCCGCATTTGATCATACTGTCGGTTATAAGCCTGGTCATACCCCTGGTGTTTATCGCGGGGATATTGTCAGTGCTGGCGACCGGGGGATGGCCGCATCTGTTGTTTGATTTCATGAACAGGTTTTACCGGTATACCGCCAGGGTGCTGGCTTTCAGCATCGGGATTGTCGACGTGTATCCGCGCTTCAAGTTTGACTAAGTATCGTGACCAGCACCGTTCTGGTCCGGGGACCGTCAAATTCGCAAAAATAGATTCCCTGCCATGTGCCGAGGTTCAGCCTGCCGTTATCAAGGATAACTGTCTCCGAACATCCTATCAGTGATGATTTTATGTGAGCATGGGAATTCCCTTCCGCATGGCTGAAATCGACCTGGTCGAATTTCAGGTGCCGCAATCCCTTCAGGATGTCTTTTTGCACCGCGGGATCGGCGTTTTCATTGATGGTGATCGCCGCCGTCGTGTGGGGTGTGTAGATGACGCATATCCCTTCGCCGGTCCTGCTGCGTGACACTATGTCCTGGACCTGGGCGGTTATATCGATGAATTCTTCCGTTGCCCTGCTCTTTACCGTCAATGATTCAATCATTTTTTGCTCCCTGCCCGTATACAAAGGCGTCCATCATGGCCCTGACGCTTGCCGCAAGGGCCTGCAGGTTATATCCTCCCTCGAGAAACGAGACGATCCTGCCCTGTGAATGGATATTCGCCACTGCCATGAGCATTCTGGTGAATTCTCCGAAGGTCTCGCTATTCAGACGAATGGATGACAGCGGATCGTTCCGGTGCGCGTCGAAACCGGCCGAAACAAGAATTATTTCAGGTTTGAATTCATCAATGGCGGGAATGATCAGGTTCTGAAACGCCGGGATGTATTCCCGCTCGGAGCTTCCCGCGCTCATGGGGATGTTGATGGTATAGCCTTTTCCCGCGCCTGACCCGCATTCAGAAGAGGCCCCAGTCCCGGGATAATGGGGGTGCTGGTGGAGGCTGATGTAGAGGATGGAACTGTCCTGTTCAAAGGAGTGCTGGGTGCCGTTTCCATGGTGGACATCCCAGTCGACAATGGCTATTTTCCCTATCTTGTGCCTGTTCTGGAGATACCGTGCGGCAATGGCAATGTTGTTGAATATGCAGAACCCGGCGGCATAATCGTGTTCGGCGTGGTGACCAGGCGGGCGCACGGCGCAGAAACCGTTGGTTGCCCGCTTCTCCATAATTGCGTCGCACATACCGAGGGATCCTCCCACCGCCTTGAGGGCTACATCGAAGGAGTAATCGCATACCGCAGTGTCCATGGAATCGAGGTAGGAAATCCCGTCTTTTATTTCTTTCTCAATTCGCTTGATGTAGGCCTTTGAATGAATCGCCTCAATGTGCTTCATGTCCGGTATTTCAGGTTTGATCCTGACAAGGCTTTCAAAGTAGGGAGCCTGCGAAAGGGCGTTGCTGATATATATCAGACGCTCCGGCTTTTCAGGGTGTCCCCACCCGGTATCATGCTGCAGATACACGGAATCGAATAAATAGGCTGTGGCCATTGGATTACCCGTATAATGCGTTTATTATTCAGTTGACTGCATTATTGCAAAAGAGAAGGACCTGTCAAATTATTATTGTAGGTTCTGCCCGGCCTTGCGGAAACGCCGGAGCGATTACTATGCCCGCGTTTTGTTGTTGACAGGGACCGGGAGGGTTTTTATTTGTATTATTGTTAATACAATGAGACGTTATGCGTCCATGAAGCCGGTAGTTCTCGACAATTCTCATATACCGCTCCACTACCAGATAGCCGATTATCTCGAGGATATGCTGAAGCGGGGCGATCTGAGCCATGAACGGCAGGTGCCCACGGAAGAGGAACTCGCGGCAACGTTCGGCGTCAGCAGAACGACTATCCGCCATTCACTGGACCATTTGGTGAAAAAGGGCCTGCTCACCAGGAAGCAGGGAAAGGGGACATTCTGGACGGAAGACGCCAAGCTGCTCCGTCAGGAAAAGATGGCGGGCATCAACAAGCAGATATTCAACATCAGCGAAAAGACAACGGTCCGGGTGCTATCAAAAAACGTTGAAACGGGCCCGGATGAAGCGTGCAGATTTCTCGGCCTGCCGGGAAATTCGTCGGTAACGGTGTTCAGGCGGGTCAGGTCCGCCGGCGGGGAGCCGATGAGCTATACGATTAATTTTCTTCCGGAACAATACGGCTCGATGATCGAGAAGAAGCACCTGCAGCAGATGACCATGCTGGAGACCCTTGAGTCGGTCGTCAACATAGACCTGGGCACCATAGAGCATGAGGTTGAAATCACGAGGGCCTCGGCTGAAATTTCCAAACTGCTGGGAATCCGCATTCTTGACCCGGTCCTCACGATCAAGACCTCGGTTTTTGACAAGAAACGGAAGCCGGTCGAGATAGTATGGACCTATTTTGTGGAAAACAAGTACAAATTCAGGGTCGTGCTTGATTGAACCGTGAACATAAAAAAACAGAATTTATTTAAGGAGGATACCCATGGGGGAATATCAAAAAGCGTATGATGAATCAATCAATAATCCTGAAAGTTTTTGGGGCAGGGCGGCCCAGGACGTTATATGGTCCAAAAAATTCAGTAAGGTTTTGGATGACTCGGGAAAACCCTTTTACCGCTGGTTCATTGACGGCGAATTGAATACCTGCTACAATGCCCTTGATTATCACATCGAGCAGGGCCGGGGTGACCAGGTTGCAGTTATTTACGACAGCCCGGTTACGGGGAAGGTCCAGAAGATAACCTACAGGGAATTCAGGGACGAGGTGGCGCTTTTCGCAGGTGCTTTGAAAAATAATGGCATCGGCAAAGGGGACCGCGTCATCGTTTACATGCCCATGATACCGCAGGCAGCGGTGGCGATGCTGGCCTGCGCCCGGATAGGGGCGATCCATTCCGTGGTGTTCGGCGGATTCGCTCCCAATGAGCTTGCCGTGCGGATTGACGACGCCAAGCCGAAGCTGATCGTATCGGCTTCGTGCGGCATAGAGGGCAAAAAAACAATCGATTACAAACCGCTCCTGGACAAGGCCATAGATCTGGCCAAAAACAGGCCTTCATGCTGCATTATTTACCAGAGAGAGCAGGTAACGGCGCCCCTCACGGCGGGAAGGGACCTTGACTGGACAGAGGCGATGAAAAAAGCATCCCCCGCCGATTGCGTGGCGGTCAAAGCGACGGATCCGCTCTATATCCTCTACACGTCGGGGACAACGGGACTCCCGAAGGGCGTGGTCCGCGATAACGGCGGACACGCGGTCGCACTCAAATGGAGCATGAAGAATATTTACGGCATGAACCCGGGCGAAGTATTCTGGGCAGCCTCCGACGTGGGTTGGGTCGTGGGCCATTCCTACATCGTGTATGCCCCCCTCCTGTACGGATGTACCACCATCATGTACGAAGGAAAGCCGGTGGGCACCCCTGATCCGGGCGCCTTCTGGCGCATCATCAATCAGCACGATGTGAAAGTGCTTTTTACCGCGCCCACGGCCTTCAGGGCGATAAAAAAGGAAGACCCCAGCGGCGAATATTTGAAGAAATACGACCTCTCGAAATTCAGGTATCTCTTCCTTGCCGGGGAGCGCCTGGACCCGGACACCTATCACTGGGCTTCCAACATGCTGAATAAACCGGTGGTGGACCACTGGTGGCAGACGGAGACGGGTTGGGCCATTGCGGCAAATTGCATGGGCCTTGAGAAGTTTCCGATAAAGGCCGGGTCCCCCACAAAGGCGGTTCCGGGATACCAGGTGGAGATAATCGACAACGAGGGAAAGACGCTTCCCGCTGAAACGGAAGGCCTGGTGGCCATCAAGCTCCCGCTTCCCCCGGGTACCCTGCCGACGCTCTGGCAGAACGACGGCAAGTACAGGGAATCCTACACCGACCCCTTCCCCGGCTATTATTTTACCGGCGACGGCGGTTACGTTGACAAAGACGGGTACCTCTATATCATGGGGCGGGTTGATGACGTCATCAACGTGGCCGGACACCGCCTGTCGACAGGGTCCATGGAAGAGGTCATAGCCCAGCATCCAGACGTTGCCGAATGCGCGGTCATCGGCGCCGCTGACGATTTCAAGGGCCAGCTTCCCCTCGGGTTTGTCGTTCTCAAGGAAGGGGTCACGAAGTCGAATGACGACATCATCAAGGACCTGGTCAACATGGTCCGCGACCAGATCGGAGCCGTGGCGGTGTTCAAGCAGGCCGTTATCGTCAAGCGGCTTCCCAAAACAAGATCGGGTAAAATCCTGCGCTCTACCATGAGAAAAATAGCCGACGGACAGGAGTATTCCGTGCCTTCAACAATAGATGATCCGGCCATTCTGGGCGAGATTGAAGTTTCGATCAAGTCTCTGGGATACGGAAAAAAGTAGTGTTCAGCTGGACCTGTTTCCACCCCCAATTGTATACAAAGTTAGTGATTAAGCCCCGCCCGGATGTAATGCCGGGCGGGGCTTTTATTTTCAGGGAAACCGTAAAACATCATTGACACGCCCTGTTGTCCGGTTCAATAATTGCAAAACAATTTGTTGTAAAGAGCATGATCGCCCGGTTATTTATCTATATATACGACAGATCCTCCTTTGCTTTTACCATAGCGCTGTTCACCACGACGTGGTCATGGGTCGCTTCATTTTATGGCTTCTTTTTTGTCCATGCCACGGTCAATTTCCAGAAGGATGAGCTGATATACATGATCAGCGCCCTGATTGTCTGCACCGGGGTAGCGGTGTTCCTCCACCTCAGCTACTACGGGATGTTATACCGGCTTGGTTTTCCCGGCATTACGAAAACCGTGCGCCTCATCAACCGGTTCTTTGACAAGAAGCATATTTTCGTGAATTTTAAAAATATACCGAGCAATGATATCGAGGAGGTGTACTCGGCGGTGCTGAACCTGCCGTTTCATAACTTCATAACCGGGCAGATCTTCACCGCCCTTGTGGTTTTTGCTCTGATCATCCTCATTTATTTCTACCGGGGAGACGTGGAGAGCGTAATATTCGTGCTCCTCGGCGGGATCTTTTCTTCGGTCATAATAGGCTACTGCACGTTCCTGCTGACCGAATACTTTTCCGGACCCTACAAGATGAGGCTGGAACAGATCATGTTCGAGCGGTCGATAAAAATAAGGCCGCGGGCGATGTTGAGCTTCAAATATAAAGCGATTTTCATGCTGATGGTGGTCCTCTTCAGCATGATGAACCTGACCATACTTATCCGCCGCAGTGAAAAGTCGCTCATAGTGATAATCGGTTTTATCACCCTGAGTCTCGTAACGGTGGGCCTCCTGATTTTCCTGATGTTCAATATTCTCAGGATGTCCCTGGAGACCATCAATCGATCCACGAAAAAGCTCGCGGCGGGGGGAAGCGGCATGTTCTTTCCTCCCTTTGCCGACAAGGAATTCGCGACGTTTTCGGAAAATTACAACCTCGCCGCCGTTGAGATCAACGGGATCCGCACAGATCTTGAAACAAAAATCACCGAGCGCACCGAAGAATTGAGCAATGCCTATGATAATCTGAACAAGGCCTACAGCCAGATCCAGGCCGACCTGACCCTGGCAAAACGGATACAGAAGAGGATCATGCCTGAAAATTTTGATTCCTTCGAGGGCATGAACCTCATCGTCCATTATTATCCGATGGCCGACATCGGCGGGGACATCTATGATATTTTCCAGATGTCCCCGGGTTGCACCAGGTTTTTTCTTGCCGATGCCATCGGTCACGGCATCCAGGCTGCCCTCATAACCATGATCATAAAGAGCGAGTACGAAAAGGTCAAGACGATCGAGAACACCAGGGAGCTTCTGGAATGGCTGAACAAGTCCTTCACCGACCTGTATCTTTCATTGAACGCGTTTTTTTCCTGCGTGATCGTTGATATTGACACCAGGAACAACAAACTCCGTTACGCCTCTGCCGGACACCCCAACCAGATAATTATAGCGGACAATGCGATTGAGATATTACGGCACACGGGCAAGCTCATCGGCATCATGCGTGACACGGAATATGACTTTGTCGAACGGGATATTCATTCCCATGACAAGGTGTTCCTCTATACTGACGGCCTATTTGAACAATTCAATGACAGAGACGAAGGTTTGACTGAAGTCGATATCCTGGGAATTGTCGAAAAACATAAGAACTCGCCGGTGGGCGTCATTGACGATGCAATAATTCAAAGCCTGCGGGGGTACATAGGGGTCAGGGAAGAACTGCAGCTCAGGGACGATATTACGCTGATCAGCATCGAAATAAACGGCACATGACCGCACGGCGTTATTTTTCGAAAACCGTTTCTTCGAGTAGGCAGACCGCGCAATTGCCAGCATGACACCATGAATGAGATTTTCAATGAACATGGATTCCTTTCGGACGTGATCCCCTCATACGAATTCAGGCGCGAGCAGCTGCATATGGCTGAATTCATTCTGGAGTGTCTGGTCAACTGCGAGAATGGAATAATAGAGGCCGGAACCGGCACGGGAAAAACACTGGCCTACCTGCTGCCGGTTGTGCTGCATGCCGTCGAAAATGACAAAAGAATCGCCGTGTCCACCGAGACAAAGACATTGCAGAAACAGCTCTTCGAAAAGGACCTGCCCGTTGCCAGGGAGCTCGTAAAAAAGTTTTTCAACATGGACTTCTCCTATTCCCTCTGCCTGGGAAGCTCCAACTATCCCTGCAGAAAACGGTTTGAAGCCGCGTTGAAAACGGGGAGATTCCAACCGGGTGAGTTGAAAAAACTCGAGCCGCTCCATGAACTGTTTGGAAAAAAGAGAATTTTCACGTTCTTTGATCTCAGCGTGCCGGGGTATATCTGGCAAGAGATAAACCGGGAAGGCGACTCCTGCAATTCATATAAATGCCCCTTCGTGTCTGTCTGCCCATACCAGATGGCGCGGAAAGAATGGAACCAGTCGAACCTGCTGGTCATGAATCACTACCTTTTTTTCACCAATATCGCGTCGGGTAAGACCTACCTTCCCCAGTGCGAAATAGCGGTTTTTGACGAGGCTCATTCTTTGGAAGATGTTGCGGCGTCCCAGTTCGGCTTCAGCCTTGGCTATGAAGAGCTCAAGGATCTTATCCAGCTGTTCCGCGAGGACCGGAAGGGAAATGTGATAAAGGGAATTGATGACGATGAAACGGTATCCTCATTGACAGCGATGGCCAGGAAAACAGTGCCGGAAGTGACCGCTTTTTTCGAGAAAATGAGGGAACAGGTCCCTGGGGATAAAATGTATCAGCGGATACGGGAGGCGCAGCCGGCGGGGAAAGCCTTGGTGGAACTCCTGCAGGATCTTATGGTGCTCTTGGCTGATTCGGAAAAAAAAATTGACGAGGACCACCCGCAGCGCATGGAATTTGATATAGCGAGGGGGAAGCTCTTCACCTCGCTGGAGCAGCTGTCCCTGTTTGTCTACCAGAAAAGCGAGAATTACGTCTACTGGATAGAGCGTGAATCCGAAGCGGTGCTGGGAGACATCGTGCTGCGGGGGCAGCCGGTGGACATGGCGGAATTGTTCCAGCGGGAGGTGCTCTCCAGCTTTGACTCGTCTGTTTTTGTTTCGGCCACATTGTCCATCGGCGGCGATTTTTCGTATATCGCGGGGCGGCTGGGCATCGAATCGTACCGGGGCCTTTCATTGCAGTCGTCATTTGATTATCGAAAACAGGTGGTTCTCTTTGTAGCAAAGGACCTGCCGGACCCGGCAAACGGCATGTATGCCGCCAAGGCCTCCGAGGAAGCGGCCGGGATCATCAACCATCTGCAGGGGAACTGCCTCATGCTTTTCACCTCGTACAAAGCAATGAGGGAGGTGAAGGCGATCATCAGCGGGAGCATCGAATATCCCATTTATTCGCAGGATGTGCTGGCGTCAACCGATGCCTTTGACCGGTACGTGAATGACCGCAATTCGGTGCTCATGGGATCAAGCTCCTTCTGGCAGGGAATCGACCTGCCCGGCGACCTTCTGAGGGGAGTGATCGTTATGAAGCTTCCTTTTGCCGTGCCTGATTCGCCGCCGGTGGAGGCGAAGATAGAGCGGCTGCAATCACAGGGGAAGAACCCGTTTTCGTCGTTGCAGATACCCGAGGCGGTGATACGGTTCAAGCAGGGTTTTGGAAGGCTCATACGGAGCAGCAATGACCGGGGTGTTGTTGCTGTTCTGGATTCTAGAATAGCCAGCAAGTCATACGGACGGCTTTTTTTAAAAGCGATCCCTGAGTGCAGAATTGTTCACACTCTTTCTGAGCTGAAGGACGCGTATTCTGACATGAAGAGTACCGGTTGAAAAGGCATAATGAATCAGATGTACCATATTGATTGAAAGGGCATGATCATGAAAAAGAAATTTTCAAGGTCTGCACTGGTTGTTGAGGGAGGCGGAATGCGCGGCATCTTTGCCGCGGGGGTGCTGGATCTGTTCTTGGAGAAAAAATTTGATCCCTTTGACCTGTATATCGGGGTTTCAGCCGGGGCGTGCAATCTCGCATCGCACCTGGCGGGACAGCATAGACGTAATTTCCGCATCTATACGAGACTGATGACCAGGCCCGATTTCATCAGCATGAAGAAGTTTCTACTGGGCGGCCATATGATGGATCTCGATTATTTATGGGACGTCATTGATGTTGAGGATCCTCTGGCGGTGAAGGATATCTTCAGGGGAAGGAAAAAGGAATATATCGTTGTCGCCACCGATATTAAAAGCGGAACACCCGTGTACATCAGGCCTGATGCGGATAACTGCAACATTTGCCTCAAGGCATCGAGCGCCGTGCCGCTGCTTTACCGCGGTAATCTTGAAGTGAATTCAGTGTATTGTGTTGACGGCGGGGTGACCGATCCGATACCGGCCCGGGAGGCATACCTGAGGGGGGCCCGGAACATCGCGGTGGTGCGGACAAGGCCGGCGGAATTCAGGAAGAAAAAAGGGATGGAAAACTATCTCTCGTCATTTGCGACACGCCGATGGCCGAAGCTGTCCATGGCCGTGAAGAGCCAGGCGGACACCTATTCCCGTTGCGTGGACTTTATTCTTAATCCGCCGCATGACGCAACTATCGTGCAGATAGCTCCTGAAGAGCCGCTGAAATCCGGCAGAACATCACAGGAGATTGAATCCCTCCTTGCCGATTATGATACGGGCAGAAGGGCCGGGGAGGCCTTTATGGCCCTTTGGAAGTGAATTATTGAGATAAAGGCCTGGTGTAGCGTTCCCCGTCCAGGACGAAAAAGCCATACTGGGCGATGATGTTTGGGAAGGTCCTAATTATGCTGGACCTGCCTGCTGATGCAAGGGAGAAATGAGTCTCCTTTTTCACAGGATATTCATGTTTTTTGCAGAAGTTCTGGAAATCCTGAATTGTCAGAAGGTGGATGTTCGGCGTCTCGTACCATTCATAGGGGAGCAGGATGTTTTTCGGCATGATGCCTTTTACCAGAAGCTGGAGCCTTGTCTTGTAATAGCCGAAATTGGGGAAACTGACAATGGCATTCTTGCTGATGCGCATCATCTCGTTGAGCACATACGACGGGCGCTTGGTGATCTGGAGGGTCTGGTTCAGAATCACGTAGTCAAAGGAGTTGTCTTTATAGTCGGCCAGGCCCTCGTCGATGTCTCCCTGGTAGCAATACAGGCCTTTTTCCACGCAATGCCACACTCCGTCCTCCGATATTTCCACGCCATAGGGGACGGCCTGTTTCTCCTTCTGGAGTTTATGCAGAAGAGTGCCGTCACCGCAGCCGAGGTCAAGAACCTTGGAACCCGGAGCAACCTCATCAAGTATCAGATCATAGGCAATATGTTCTATGTCGACCATCAGCTTTTCACCCGTTCATATTCACGCTTTAAAAAGTTCGTTATGTTTCTCTTTAAAGGCTCGTAATCGATAAGAAAGGTATCATGCCCCATATCGGTTTCTATGTCGGTATACATTACATTTTTACCGTTGGCGCGAAGGGCCTGAACGATTTCCTTCGACTGGGAGCTGGGATAGAGCCAGTCAGAGGTAAAGCTGATAATCAAGAAGTTGGATTTGACGGATGAAAAGGCATTATGAAGCGTGCCATAATCTTTTTTCAGGTCGAAGTAATCTATGGCCTTGGTAATGTAGAGGTATGTATTGGCGTCGAAACGGTCTACGAACTTGGTCCCCTGGTAATGGAGATATGATTCAACCATGAAGACATTGTCGAATTTTGTTATGGTGGGGTCTTCGTCCTTGTACCGGCGCCCGAACTTTTCATGCATGTGCTTTTCGCTCAGGTAGGTTATGTGGCCGATCATCCTCGCCAGGGATAGCCCGGCGTCCGGTCCTTTTGAGCCGTAATAATTACCGCCGTTCCAGTTCGGGTCATTCATGATCGCCTGGCGGCCTACCTCGTTCAGGGCAATTCCCTGTGCGGAAAGCGATGCTGACGTGGCAATTGATATGACAGAGCCGACCATGTCCGGATACATGATGGACCACTTGAGGGCCTGCATGCCTCCCATTGAACCTCCGGCAATGGAGAGAAGCCTGTCAATACCGAGATGCCGTACGAGGTGCCACTGGCAGTTAACCATGTCATGAATGGTCACCATGGGAAAATCCAGCCCGTAGGGTCTGCCTGTTTCAGGGTTTATCGACGAGGGACCGGTTGACCCGTTGCATCCGCCGATTACATTCGAGCATATTATGTAATAGATGTCGGTATCAAAGGGCTTCCCCGGGCCCACGTACAGGTCCCACCACCCGGGATGCTTGTCATCGCTGCTGTGATATCCTGCGGCGTGGGCGCTCCCGGACAGGGCATGGGTCAGGAGAATGGCATTGTTCTTTTGAGCATTAAGTGTGCCGTATGTTTCATAGGCGAGCGATACAGGACCCAGCGTCCTGCCTGACCTGAAAGTAAAGCTTTCGAAGGTAAATTTCCGGGTTTCAACTATTCCGACGGATTTGCCCGTTGTCGTATTGATATCCATAGCTGTATTTCTGTTTCATTGGTGTCAGGACCATTGCATTACCGGATTGCTGCCCCTTGACCCGCCCTATATGGCAATAGAAAAAATGGCATGTATCCCTGATGAGTAATGCAACCGGTGCCCTTTGTATCTTATGGAGGGAGGTTTGCCCGCGGCATAAAAAAAAACCGCGATATGAGATAGCGGTTGTCTGTCGTCTATCTCATCTTTCGGATATTCATCCGCTGGAATTGGCACCTCTTTCATTGCTGAACGGTTGCCGTGGCTTCACAGGGCCAGTCCCTCGACCACTCTCGATAAGATAAATAATGCTGATATTGATTTTTATCGATGATGTCAATAACAAAAATAATACATAATAAAAAATATATCGGTATATAACTAAATATGAATCATGATCATGAAACAATCAGGATAGGTAACCTGATTTGGTGATTTGGATTTTTGTTTGACATTTTTTGTTGACATTAATGAACATTGTAAAGATAAAGGTAGGCAATTGAAAATTATTTGTACAAAACCTGTATTTGATAAGGAAAATTCGGCATTTTAATAAAACCAGGAGGGATTTGTATGAAGTTTGCTGGATCGTATGGCGTCCCGTTGGAAGAAATATCCCGAGAATCTTTTTTCAACATCGGCGGACCGCATGGATTTATGAGGTGGGGATTGTACATCTTCATGTTCATCGCCTTCTTTTATCTTGCGTATACTGTCATTCAGCGGGTTCTGGTCTGGAGAAAAGGACAACCAGAGTTACGCACCGATTACCCGGAAAAACGGATACTCGCTGTTTTTAAGTATGTTATATTGCAGGCCAAGATATTACGTGAGTCTTTTGCCGGCATCATGCACGCGGCGCTATTCTTTGGGTTTGTCGCATTGGCCGGCGTTACTTTTTTTATATTTATCAAAGACGACTTTACCGAGCTGTTTTTCCATTGGAATTTCATCACGGGCAACTTCTACCTGATATGGTCCCTGGTGGCAGACCTGGCCGGAGCCGTGGTCCTTGTTGGCCTCGGTATGGCTGTCTATCGGCGATATGTGACGAAACCGACCAGACTTGATACAAAGCCGATTGATACCTTCGCTCTGGTGCTGATATTCATAATTATCATAAGCGGCTTCACCAGCGAAGCGATGCGTATAGCGATGCAGAATTTTCCTGAATGGGAAGTATGGTCTCCCTTCGGTTATGTTCTCGCTTACTTCTTCTCGCTGTTCAGCGATTCGACCCTCAGGGTGATGCACCAGTTCAGCTGGTGGATCCACATGCTGGGAGCGTTTATTTTCATAGGTCTTGTCGGCTCCGACAAGCTGGGCCATGTCGTGATATCATCCCTGAATGTTTATTACGGCAATCTCAACAATGAGAGTGCACAAACAAAATATACACTCAATGTGATCGACCCTGCGGTGTTTGAAGTTGCCGAGAGCTTCGGCGTTTCCAAGGTTGAGGAGTACACCTGGAAACAGCTCATGGACAGCGATGCCTGTACGCGCTGCGGCCGCTGCCAGGACAACTGCCCGGCATGGCTCACCGAGAAGCCGCTCTCTCCCAAAAAACTGGTCAACGACATCAAGGCCAACATGGATGAGCGGATACCCAAACTGCGGCTGGCTGAGGATCCTGCGACGGTGGAAACCACACCTCTCATAGAGGGATCAGTACTGGCTGACGAATTCTGGTCCTGCACCAACTGCTCCGCCTGCCAGGAAGCATGCCCGGTCAACATTGAGCATGTTCAGAAAATGATCGATCTGCGGCGGTATAAAGTCCTCATGGAAGGAGACATGGCTCCCGAACTTCAAACGTCCTTCATGAACCTTGAGAACAACTTCAATCCCTACGGTTTTGCCTTCGGCGAACGGGGTGCGTGGCTCCCTGCTGACCTAGGCGTGAAAACCATGGCAGAGGACTCCCAGGTTGATTACCTCTACTTTGTGGGATCTGCGGCTTCCTATGACAAGCGGAACCAGAAAGTCGCGACTGCCTTTCTCAAGATCCTGCAGAAAGCGGGTGTTAAGGCCGGCATCCTGGGCGCTGAAGAAGCGGATTCCGGCGACGCTGCGCTGCGGGGAGGCAATGAATATCTCTTCCATGCCCTGGCAACCCAGAACCTGGAAAACTTCAAGGCGTATGGCGTGAAAAAAATCGTGTGTACCTGCCCGCATGACTACAACGTCATCAAGAAGGAATACAAGAAGTTCGCGAAGGTGGGCAAGAACGCCGAAGGCGGTCCACTCGAGGCCAACTACGAAGTATACCATCATACCGAAGTTATCAATGAGCTGATCAAGAGCGGCAAGATAAAGCTGGTGAACGCCCTCAATGAGACTGTCACCTACCATGATTCCTGTTTCCTGGGTCGGTACAATGAAATTTATGAGGCGCCGAGGGAAATACTCAAGGCAATACCGGGCGTCAATTTTGTCGAGATGAGCCGGAACCACAGGACAAGCTTCTGTTGCGGCGCCGGCGGCGCCCGCATGTTCATTGAAGAGCACCTGGGAACCCGTATCAATCAGTTCAGGACCAAGGATGCCCAGTCGACTGGCGCAACCAAGGTCTGCACAGCCTGTCCTTTCTGCATGACCATGTTGTCCGATGGCATCACTGAACTTGATATTCAGAATATGGAAAATTATGACATAGCTGAATACGTTTTTAACGCAATGGAAAAGTAGCAGTATAGAAAAGGGAATACCATTAAAGGGGGCTTCCTCAAACAGGAAGCCCCCTTTTTTATGCACATGAGCAATAAATCGTCAGATTTAAGAAAAAGAAAAAATTAATTATTTTTTTAAATTAATACTTGCATTTTGCAACCATTAATGTCTGGTTGGATAATCAACCAATTCAGACAGGCTGGTTGGTTTTTTCAGTATGATGCAAATTCAGGGGAGGTTGTATATGGGAGCTATGCTAGATGGTATCAGGATCATTGATTTCACCGCCAATATCGCCGGTCCGGCTGCAACTGCGTTATTATCCGATATGGGAGCTGAGGTCATTAAAGTTGAAAAGCCTGGTATCGGAGATGATGCGCGCCTGTTTCCGCCCTATATAAATGGGTTCTCTGCGCCATTTATCGTTATGAACAGGGCGAAAAAAAGCGTTGTTATTGACATGAAAAAACCGCAGGGCGTACAGATTTTCAAGGAACTGGTTGCTACCGCTGATGTCCTGGTTGAAAATTACAAACCCGGCGTGATGAAAAAACTAGGACTTGACTATGAGACGTTAAAAGAGATCAATCCGAAACTCATAATGCTGTCATTATCCGGATATGGCCAATATGGCCCGCTTTCAAAAAGGCCCGCCTATGATTCAATCATACAGGCCTGCTCCGGTATCATGGATGTTACCGGCTTCCCCGATGGTCCGCCGGTCAAAGCAGGTCCGATTATAATCGACCTTGCAACGGCCATGCAGGCCGGTTTTGCAATATGCGCGGCATTGTTCGCCCGGGAAAGAACCGGTGTTGGGGAATATATCGATCTGTCGATGTTTGAAACAGCGATAAACCTTCTGGCCGGCGTATGGACCGATTACACCGTCACCAAGAATGTGCCGAAAAGAACCGGTAACCGGTATCCCTATGTCAGTCCCTTTGATACGTTCCATGCAAAGAACGGCTACTTCATGATCTGCAGCGCCGGGGACAAGACCTTCCACAATCTCTGCGATGCCATGGGCATGGCTGAACTAAAAACAGATGAGCGCTTCAAAAACCTGTTTGTCCGCAACGCCAATGAGCCGGAATTGAAGAAGATAATTCAGGAATGGGTTGAAAGCAAGACCACCGATGAATTGATGGAAATATTGATCAAGCATGAGGTTCCCGCTTCGCCTATATTCAGCGTCAAGGATGTCGTGGAGCACCCCCATACCATTGCACGGGGCATTCCGGTGGAGCTGGAACAGCCCGGGCGGGGCAATGTTGTCATATACGGACCTGCGATCAAGACGAAAAACAGCGAGACAAAAGTGCGCGGCGCAGCGCCGGAACATGGCCAGCATACCGACTGGATGCTCAATGAGATTCTGAAGAAATCTCCTGAAGAAATTAATCAATTGAGAACATCCGGAGTAATTAAATAAATTTTGCCATGAGCGGGGCGTACGCCCCGCTTTTTTTGGCAAAAATTCTTAGAGAACAGTGCATTGATTGAAAATGAATGATCGTAAACCTAACTCCTCCGCGACAGATAAAATCGGTTATATATAAAAATCAACAACAGGATTATCGAAAACAGGACGTACCCCAGCGTAATGTCTCCCGCGGCACCAAAACCGATTTCAGGGGCATGAATGAATCCGAAATACGAGAAAACTATCAGCGGAATGGTCCAGTAAAAAGCTAGTAAAAAGTTTTTGTCGATAAGATAGACCGCAACGGCGGAGAGAAACATAGCTGAAAAAAGAGCCCCCTCGGAAAAGACAAGTATTCCTTTTAGATGGGGGAGTGTCTTTGTTATGATGCTATTCACCTGTGCCGTTGAATAGCTCCCTTCAGCATTGACAAACTGACGAAGCAAGTTAAGGCCCCAGGACGCGATTGCCGGCATGAGTCCGAGAGCGACAGCGGGGGCGTGGTCCTTCGGGGTGGTCTGGAACGCCTGAGCCGTAATTATCACGCCGATCCAGAGTAGTATGGGAAACCCCGCTTCAAGGGGTATTGCGGAAACAATAACGCTCATCAGACCGGTGAAGCAGATTATGGTCATAACCGCACCGTTTATTATGGAATAGCCGGATCGGGCGCCGAGACCCTTCCACCCTGGATGGCCGATGTAGACCGTTGACGGGAAAGGCGACCCGAAGAAAGAGCCGATAATGGTCCCGATTCCGTTCATTGCCAGGGTTGGTGTGGCCGGAAAGGTATCGCCTGCAGCGGAGGCTGATTCGATGTTCTGCAATGTACCAAAAAAAGCCATGATGCCCATGGGTATTGATATCGAAAGATAGGGAAGTATGTCTTTGATGTTGACTCCATTGATAATATCCAGGAGAAAAAAACCGGGCAAATATATTGAAACCTCCCCGGTCGATTCCACGAGCCGGGTTGGATTCATGGCTCCCGTGAACCAGGCTATGGCCGATCCAATGGCGAGGGCGTAAAAACCCGCGGGTATTCTGAAGGGTAGCTTGACATGGGAAAAATATTCAGACATGATGAGTGCCATGGGAATAAGGGCGATAATCGGCCGGTCCCATATCTTGATGGTCTGGTCAAGGGCAATGAATGATATGGCAATGCCGGCGAGGGTGGACAGGAGGGCCGCCCGGGGAGTCAGTTTTCTGAGACGATCGCCAAAAAAAGCCCCTATCCCCTCAAAGAAACCGCTTATGAAACAGCTGATAACGCCCACCTTCCATGCAAAGTCTGCGTCCCTTGTATGGATATAAACAGGCGCGATAATTAAGGAGAAAAAAGCAAAGAGGCTCACGGTATTAATGCCGTAGGGCAATGCCGTGACGTCGATGCGGCCTTCCCTTCTGGCAAGACGATGGGCCTGCCAGGAGTAAAAAATGTTTCCGGCAAGTACCGCGGTGGCGGTACCGGGGAGCATTCTTCCGAAAACCAGTGATGACGGCATGCCGATGGTGAGGCAAAGGCCGGTTATGATGAGAAGGTTGACCAGGTTATCGATAAAGAGACCTATGAACCCGTCAATATCTCCTTTGACGAATACAGGATAAGAAAACGCAGGCCGTTCTTTCATTGTCTTTCCCTCGATATGAATATAATGTGACCCCGGAGCAACATTCCCCCGGGGGATCCTGATCATGTGTTCATCAAGCGCCGCAGTGTTTTCAAATTCATTTTATCTGCTTCATCATCATTTAATTTCGGGGTCTCAAGCACCAGGGGGATGGATGCAAGTTTCGAATCATTGAGGAGCAATCGAAAGCCCTCATTTCCAATGCATCCCTTGCCAATATGTTCATGACGGTCAACCAGGCTGCCGCAATCTTTTTTCGAATCGTTTACATGGATCAATTTGAGCCTTTTCAAACCTATGACTGCATCAAATTCTGAAAAGACCCTTGTATATCCTTCACTTTGTGACATATCATAACCGGCGGCAAAAATATGACAGGTATCAAGACATACTCCGAGCCTTGCCGGACAGGAGGCCCTGTCCATGATAGCGCGGATTTGTTCGAAACGATGGCCGATGGAAGAACCCTGCCCGGCTGTCGTTTCCAGCAATATTGTTGTTTTTTTCGTCCTGGTCAGCACTTCCGAAAGATTTTCGGCAATTGAGTCAATCCCCTGGTCAAGCCCCCTCCCGCCGTGACTGCCCGGGTGGAGTACCATATAATCAATATGAAGCTGTTCGGCGCGATGAAGTTCGTCAGTGAGGGCTGTCAGGGATTTTTTTTTCACATCACCGATGCCGGCGAGATTGATGAGGTAACCGGAATGGGCAAAAACTTCAATGTCTTTCGCGGTATCTTTTGCTTGAACAAAGGCGGCAATATCTTCTTTGCTGTATGGCTTGGCTTCCCACCGGTTTGAATTTTTCAAAAAGATCTGAACTGCCTGGATGTTAAGCTGAGCGGCTTTTTCCACCGCCCTGTACAGACCCCCTGAAATCGAGAGATGAACCCCTATTTTTCTCATGCCATTCCTGAATCCATTATTTGCAGCAATACTGCAGCATTTATTAACGGGACGATATTTTTTTCAGTATGCTTTCGGGTGAAAGACCTTCGATCTCGATACGCTTCTTTTTTCCTTTTTCGCCGGAGATAATCGTGATATCAGATTTCGGAATCCTCAGCTTTTTTGAAAACAGGCCAATGAGCTCTGAATTGGCTTTGCCATCAACGGGCGGAGCGTTGAGATAAACTTTTATGTTGTTACCGGCATCAACTGTAATGGTGCTTCGGGACGATTTCGGCGATACCGTTATGTCAAAAATTGATTTAATTGCCATGGTATTGTTTGTACAGGAATATATTTCCAGCGCAAGTTCTTTTTACTGGTTGGTGCGTGATAAAACCGAAGGTGCGACCGAGGATGAGGTATATGCAATTATTGAGTCTATGGCAATTAATGATTGAAATTGTCTTCATCCGTTGCTAGTATAGCTTAATTTCACTACCGCCGTTCTCATTAGTATTACCATCACCAGTAAGGGGTAATTGCAATAATGAGTACCAGAGACAAAATAATTACATCATACGCCGATCACATTTCCCCGGGCAAGGTCGACATTTATTCTAAGTTTCACCTTATGCTTGTTCCCGGAAAACGAGACGGCTGTTACCTCTATGACATTAATGGGACGAGGTATATCAATTGTCACAGTAACGGCGGTGTGTTCAATCTCGGCCATCGCAACCGGCGGATAATACGCGCCGTCAGCGAGGCGATGAAACAATACGACATAGGAAATCATCACCTGGTCAGCGAACCGAAGGCTCGGCTGGGAGAATTATTGGCATCGTCAATGCCGGCAGGATTAAACCAGGTTGTGTACGGGGTTAGCGGCGGGGAGGCGGTTGACCTGGCCATCAAACTTGCCCGGGGAGTCACCGGCAGGGCGGAGATTATTTCTGCAAAGGGTGGGTACCACGGGCACACCGGGCTTGCCCTTGCCACCGGGGACAGGAAATTCAGGGAGAAATTCGGTCCATCCATACCGGGCTTCCGGCAGGTCCGTTTTAATGACATTGGCAGCCTTGAAAAGGCATTGTCGAAAAAAACGGCAGCAGTGGTGTTTGAGACAATTCCCGCTACCATGGGAATAGTGGTCCCAGCAAAAGATTTCTACCGGAAGGTCAAATTACTATGCGAAAGCAACGGCACATTGCTCATCATGGATGAAATACAAACCGGTTTTGGACGGACGGGCTCCATGTGGGGATTCGATCAATTCAATGTTGTTCCTGATATCGTGACACTGGGCAAGGGCATGAGCGGCGGAATATATCCCATTACCGCCACCGTGTACAGGGAAAAATACGCCGGGTTTTTCAGGGAGGACCCTTTTGTCCACATCTCTACGTTCGGCGGGAGCGAGATTGGATGCCTTGTAGCCATCGAAGTGATGCGTATTACCGGCAGGGGGCCGTTTTTGAAGCACGTGAATGCAATGGGCAAATTTTTTTCCGAACGGCTGGACAACCTTTCCCGAAAATACCCGTCCTTGAAATTACGGGTCAGAGGCCTTGGCCTCATGATGGGCCTTGAATTCAAGGATGAAATGACAGCGCTCTTCGTCATGAAGCACCTGTTCGATGAGGGTATTTATCTTGTCTATTCCAGTAATGATCCGAAAGTGCTCCAGTTCATGCCGGTGCTGACAATCACTAAAAGGCAGGGGGCCGACATTATGCATCGGATGGATCAGGCATTCGCTAAAATGGGGAGATAAAGAACGATGAAGGCGAATGAAAGCAGTCACGCACCCATAATTGAATTGTTTAACAATTGTGACCTTGCATACTCATTCAAGAATAAAAGACTTCGATATCTCCGGTCAGCCTCGGTCCACAGGGAAATGCTCAATCTTCGGGATAATTTCAATACTATCTGGCAAAGAAAAGGAGATCTGTATCACCTCAAGGATGCGGATCTTTCGGTTCAGGGCCGCGATATACTCCAGGGTTTATTTGGCGACGCGGATTCAGCACAGGCTATTCTGAAGATTAACAAGGGATTTGCCGACCTTGACAGGAGACAAATAACAGATTTTTTCCGGATGCATATATCCAGCAGGGGAGCGCAAAAAAATCTGACAGCCATTCTGTTTGAAGGTGATGATTCACTGGTCAATCTGGCCCGAAAGCAGATTCCTTATTTTGAACAGTACATGCCCACCATGAAAAAATTCAGTGAAATTGATGTGGCAACCCTGTCTCTCTCCCAACGCGATCTTGATAATATATTGCATTTTCTATCTAGATTTGATATTATTCAACAGAATCTTTCCATTGATGTGCTCCGCTATAAAGAATTTGGAAGAGATTTTTTCAGGCTCTATCGGGAAAGTGCCACAATTGATGTTGTTGGATACGGCGAAATCTCGACGGTCATGCAGCTCAACAAAAAGAGGCACGTCAGGCCTGATATCGTTGGGAGCGAATCGAAATGGATATGGAAAAAGATGCCACCCTTCCCGGGCAGGGACGATGTTGACCGATACCTGAAACTGTATGATGATTACCGTAACATTCTTACAGAGGGGATCGGCATCGCCGTACCGATGCAGATTGCGCGGTTTTTCAGACATGATGACTATTACCAGGTCTATGCGGGCCAGGAGCGCGTAAAGGCGGAAAGCATCGGCAATGTCATCATAAAAATCCTTGATGAATCAAACGCCATCCGGCTGCTTCAAATGATATTAAAAAAGTTATGCGATGTGCATATGTTCAATCTAAAAAGCGAGACCATGAAAATAGGCATTGATGCCCAGCTTTCCAATTGGGCACTGGTCATGAAAAACAGGACAAAGGCGGAGGTCGGCGGCGATGAAGAAATATTGTATATTGATACCAGCTCGCCCATGATGCGGATCAACGGAACAGAACAGTTAAACCCGGAGATTTTTATCAAGAGTGCCGCTTCATTTTTACGACCGGTTATACGCAGGTTTTTCCTGCAGCAGGTTCTTGATCGATATTATGACATGCGAGCCGTGGCCATTGATGTAATTGCCAATCTGCATAAGGAGAAAAGAGCAGATCTGATAAACAGTTTTATTGAAACAACGAATGAATATTTTGCCGGGAAAAATATTAATGCTGCAGAGATAACCCGGAAGGAGATAGATGCGTATTATTCGAATGATGCATTTATCTGGAAGTTTTACCAGGCATCGCGAAAGATTGACCGTTTCCTTACGGAAAAAATAGCACGAAAGCGGTATATGTTCAGAATCCCTGAAAAGATTGAGCGATAAAACTGCTGTAGGAAGCGACTATGTGTGATACAATGGTTTCTACTCCAAAATCATCAGCTGATGGGTTGATGATAGTTGCAAAAAATTCCGATAGGGAGCCGAACGAGGCGCAAAACATCACCTTTGTCCCTGCTTCGGACCATCCCGCAGGTTCACGGGTAAGATGCACCTATATAGAGATTCCCCAGGTACGTCACACCTATGCAGCACTTCTATCGAGGCCCTTCTGGATGTTCGGCGCTGAAATGGGCGTGAACGAGCATGGAGTCGCCATCGGCAACGAAGCCGTATTCACAAAAGAGAAATATCATAAAGAAAATGACGCTCTTCTGGGGATGGATATGCTCCGTCTTGCCCTTGAACGGTCGAGGAACGCCCTGGAGGCTATAGACGTGGTGACAAGGCTGCTGTCTGTCCATGGACAAGGCGGTGTTCACACGATGGGCGGAACAAAATATTATCATAATTCATTTATCATTGCTGATCCGTCAGAAGCGTATATTCTTGAAACCGCCGGGTCCGCGTGGGTGTGTAAAAAAGTCGAAGATATAGCCACCATCTCCAATTGCCTAACCATCGGGGATGATTATCATATGGGGTCATTTGACGGGATAAAAACGGGAAGCAGGACGAAAAAAAAGCAGCTTCATTTCAGCAGGGATTTCAGCGATACGGTGTTCACTCATTTTGCCCGCGGAAGAACCAGAAGGTCCTGCAGCTATGATTTGATGAGCAAGAGGAAGGGTGACATTACCAGCAGTGACATGATGCAGATACTGCGATCGCATAATACAGCGGAGCCTTATCACCCGGGACAAAGGCCCATGGAGCAATTATGCCTCCATGCCGGCGGTCTCATTTCTTCTCAGACCGCAGGTTCCATGGTTGCTGTTTTAAGGAAAGGACGCATGCCCCTTGTATATTTCACTGGGACATCGGCGCCATGCATGAACGTATTCAAGCCGCACACCATAATTAAAAATCAGAAAAAAATCTATCATACCGAAAGATTAACTCCTTCTTCATTCGGCGGCTATGACATGTACGGAAGTGCCTCGGATAGATGGGACCGTGAATCGCTCTGGTGGACGGGGGAAAGCATACATCGCCGTGTATTGATGAACTATTCAAGCCTTGTGCCGGTTGTTCATTCCGCAAGGAATGAAAAAGAAAGAATGGCAATTGAATCGGTTGAAAAAAAATGGGAAAAGAGCGATGGCATGGATTTCCTTGCTGTGTGCGGAAAACATGCAAAAGATCTTGTGCTGCTGAATAAAAAAATTTCGGACACCGTCACGATTGAATACATGAAATTAGAAAACAAAAGAAATGTGCCCTGGTGGTTTGCTTATCAGTGGCACAGGATAAATGTAAAGGCGGGTTTTTTTATATGACAATATTTTCGTTAAGAAGTTTCTGTCATTTGAACTGGAACGTGACAACCGGGTAAATACCCGCTTGCGGATTCCTTCATTGTTTAAATGCAGCAATTGCCTCGTTGACTGATGAAAAGAGTTTGATCACAGATGTAACTTTGGTCAAGTCCAAGACCTTCTTCACCTCATCATTGGCCGCGGCAAGGCGGAGCTGGGATTTCAAGCTCTGGTTAATATTGAGAAAAATTCCTATGCCGGAACTGGTGATCATTTTGACATCACTGAGGTCAACAACGAGTTTTTTTATCCCTTTTTCTATTATTGTTTCCTGTAGCTTTTCCTTTAAATCTGGAACATCAAGGGTGTGTACTTCTTTCATGACTATCTTAATTACAAACAGGTTATCGCCTTTATCGCTGACTTCTATCATAGGTATCTCCCACAATAAATACTTGGTTAGTATTAATAAGATTAAAACTAAAAAGTCAACAAATTTTTAAAGATTGGACAATCTATTGCATAAAAATATAAGATACTCAGCCGTACGGGCGTTCCGGTATGGGTTTTACCTGAATCACGGGTGCATCAGGTATGCCATATCATGGTCAATGCGCTGTCTGCGCATATATTCACATGACGGAACATGATTATTCGAGAGGCGGATAAGGGCGTATATTATAAGCTTGACTAAAAGATATGGATTTGTATATAAGAATCCAATTATAAAAGCTGGTTATCATATCAGCTCGTTAGAACAGCCGGACGAATAACACTCTGCCCGGAACGGTCAATAATATCCATGGAATTATCAGATAATCTGAAAAAAAGCAATATCATATTGAAGCCGAAGTCGACTTCACGATGGGAATTGATAACCGAGATGATTGATCTCGCAGTTAAGAATAAGGAAGTTGACTCCTGCGATTGCGAAGACCTGACAAAGTCCCTTGTTGATAGAGAAAAATCAATGAGCACCGGAATCGGCAATGGTGTCGCAATCCCCCACTGTACCACGGTGAAAGTGCAGGACATTGTGTACATCATGGCGATAGTGCCGCAGGGAATGGATTTCGACTCCATTGATAATCAACCGGTGAAGATAGTCATCCTTCTTTTGGTTCCGAAAAGCAAGCTCACCCAGCACATCAAGACTCTGGCGCAGATAGCAAAATTAATGAGCAATGAAAGTTTACGCAACAAGCTGATTACTTTAAAAACGCCTGAAAGCGTTATTAAAACTATAAAAGATTATGAAAGTATAAAGTAGCGGGCTCCCCATGGACGAAGAACGTTTGATATGCTCCGATGGCCTTCAGAAAGAAGAAGAAAACGAGCGGACGCTGAGGCCTTCAAGGTTTGAAGAATTCATAGGCCAGAAAAAAAATACCGAAAATTTAAAAATATTCATCCAGTCGGCTAAATTGAGAAATGTTCCCCTCGACCATGTCCTTCTCGCGGGGCCTCCGGGACTGGGCAAAACCACCTTGGCCTTCATTATTTCCAGAGAACTGGGCGTCAATATCAAGGCGACCTCGGCGCCGATCATTGACAAGGCGGGAGACCTGGCGTCGATCCTGACCGGCCTTGAGGAAAACGACGTCCTTTTCATTGACGAGATTCACCGCCTGTCCCCGGCCATCGAAGAAATACTTTATCCTGCCCTTGAGGACCGGTCGATTGACATCGTCATCGGACAGGGTATCGGCGCGCGGAGTATCAAATTAAACCTTGTCCCGTTTACCCTTATCGGCGCCACGACGAGGACCGGTCTTCTCACGTCAGCGCTCAGGGACCGGTTCGGTATCAATATGCGCCTTGATTATTACACCATCGACGAACTCAAGGATATAGCCATACGGTCTTCATCAATCATTCACTGCGACATTGATGACGACGCGGCGCTTGAAATAGCCAAGCGGTCGAGAAGAACACCCCGGATTGTAAACCGCATACTGAAAAGGGTGTCTGATTTTGCCACCGTGGACGGCCTTAAGAAGATAGATCTCGCCATTACCCGTTACGCCCTATCAAAGCTGGAAATCGATGAACTCGGCCTTGATGACATGGACCGGAAATTTATCGAAGCGATAATCAACAAATACAACGGCGGCCCAGTCGGCATCAAGACCATTGCCGTTTCCCTTGGAGAGGAAATTGATACCCTTGAAGATTATTACGAGCCTTTTCTGGTGCAGATCGGTCTCCTGAAGCGCACTCCGCGCGGAAGGGTTGCGACGCCGATGGCGTATCAGCACCTTGGACTCAAGTATGTCGCCCTGAACGGCAGCATGGATCAGGAAAAGCTTTTTGACCTCGATGATTAATCGATAGCCATGTAGTGACAATACGCCCCCCCCTGTCCGGCATACCAATAAACACTTATAATTTCACCGCTTGATTCCGATATGAATTTTGAGCACATCTATAGCATGAGGATGAATATGAAAAAATATGCCACTGCATTGTTTGCGTTTCTATTCCCGGTCCTGCTCCTTGGGCAGGAAATAAAAAAAGAAGACACACCGAAGGAAGAGCCAAAGGACCAGCCGAAGATTATTACGAACATCCCGGCTGAAGCACAATACAGCAATGATTTTGCCATCAAGAGTCTTTTCTTCAACAAGAGGATAGATCCGGGCGGAACAGGGGAAATACTGGAAGTCGAATTGACCCTGGAAAATCTGACCGATGACCCCATGGATTTATACCTGTTTACCATTGCCACCTATGAAAAGGTCGAAAAGACGAAGTCCAGTTTTGAACGGCCCATTCCTCAGCGGGAAAGGATCAGGACCTTTGTAACATATCCGGATGATATTTCAAATTTTTCATATCCGGACACTGACGATAAAGGAAATGTTAAGAAGGATAAAAACGGCCTGGAAATTGTAAAGCTGCTGAAATTCCCCAAGAATCCCAAGGCCGGCGTTGACCAGAAAACCGGGAAACCGTACCATCTGGTTGACAGGATGACCATTTATACGACGCATATAAGCAAATACAGAAGGAATTACTTTTTTTTCAACAATCTTGCCGTGCTGATTTTCGACAGGGAAGGGAAATCCGCGTACAGGAAGCTGTTCGAAATAAAAGGGAAACGGAACCGGTAGGCCTAGTAGCATGCATGCTGGCAGCAAGGCCCTTTCTCCTCTGGAAGGGCCTTGTCGTTATATGACCCTCACCATCAAGATTTCCTTTATGCTCCGTATCTGTTTAATTATATTCTCGTCAATGTCGCCGTCGATGTCTATGATATTGTACGCATATTCGCCCCTGCTTTTGTTCAGCATGTCGGCAATGTTAATTTTCTTGTCGGCCAGGATTTTTGTTATCTGTCCGATAACGGCCGGTATGTTTTTGTTTGCTATCAGTATGCGCTTCGACGCTGTCTGGGCCATAAAACAGTCGGCGAAATTGACCGAATGTACCAGGTTCCCCCGTTCAAGAAATTCGCGCAACTGGTCGACGGCCATGCGGGCGCAATTTTCTTCTGACTCGGGTGTCGATGCTCCGAGGTGGGGGATGGGTATGACGCCGTCCATCTGAATCAATTCATCATCGGGAAAATCCGTGACGTAGCATGCCACGGTCCCGCTCGCAATGGCTTGCTTCAGGTCCCGGTTATTGACAAGGCCGCCGCGAGCAAAGTTCATGATCCTGACGCCATGTTTCATCAGGGCAAACTTGTCCCGGTTGATCATGCCTTTGGTCATGTCGTTGAGGGGGGCATGAAGAGTGATATAATCTGATTCTGAAATCAGCGTATCAAGGCTGATCGCCCTCCTGACCGAGCGGGAAAGTCCCCAGGCGGCTTCCACGGAAATATAAGGATCATATCCGGATACATCCATGCCGAGTGACAGGGCGTCATTTGCGACGAGCTGGCCCACGGCGCCGAGGCCAATGACGCCGAGCTTTTTGCCCAGTATCTCCGGGCCGATAAATTTGGATTTATCCTTTTCGATCAGAAGGGGGACCTCTTCACCCTTCCCGGCAAGGCTTTTGGCCCAGATAATGCCCTCGCTGACCCTGCGGGAAGCTATGAGAAGGGCCATGATGACCAGTTCTTTAACGGCATTGGCGTTCGCCCCCGGAGTGTTGAATACGACAATGCCTCTCTGTGAGCATTTTTCTAGGGGGATGTTGTTCACGCCGGCGCCGGCCCTGGCTATGGCCAGGAGAGATGGGGGCAAATCCAGCGTGTGCATATCAGCGCTTCTTACCAGAATTGCGTCCGGGTTTGCAATATCGGCGGCATGTTCGTACAGGTCTGCCGGAAATCGAGCAAGACCCGAAGGGGATATTTTGTCCAGTTTCTGGATTTTAAACATAGTCGTTTTATTTGTTGTCTGCTTCAAATTTTTTCATGAAATCTACAAGCTTTTTCACTCCTTCGATCGGCATCGCGTTGTAAATGCTGGCCCTCATGCCTCCCACGGAACGGTGCCCTTCAAGCTGGACAAAGCCGTTGTTGCCGGCTTCCGTGAGGAACCTGGCTTCCAGATCCTTGGTTGCGGCGGTAAAAGGAATATTCATGAGGGAACGGTCTTCCCGCGCAATGGGGCTCTTAAATATCGATGAATTGTCGAGGCAGTCGTACAGGATTTTCGCCTTTTCCTCGTTTATTTTCTGCATGGCGGGGACGCCGCCGAGATCTTTCAGCCATTCAAAGACAAGTTTTGCAATGTAGATGCCGTAGGTGGGTGGCGTGTTATACAGAGATTTATTGTCCGCATGGGTTTTATAGTTGAACATGGTGGGCGTAATATCCATGGCGTGGCCGATAAGATCCTCGCGGATAATGACGATGGTCAGGCCGGCGGGGCCGATGTTCTTCTGCGCGCCGGCAAAGATTATTCCGAACCTGCTGACGTTGACAACCTCGGACAGGATATTCGACGACATGTCCGCAACAAGGGGCACGGAGCCGGTATCAGGGTATGAGGTGTAGCGGGTGCCTTCGATGGTGTTGTTCGTACAGATGTGAAAATAGTCCGCGTCAGATGAAAAAGATACTCTGTCCGGTTTCGGAATATAGGAAAAATTTTTGTCTTCAGACGAGGCGATAATGTTGCAGGTGCCATAACGTTTGATTTCGTCAAGGGCGCGTTTTGTCCAGGTGCCGGTGTGCACGATGTCAACCTTCCTGGTTTTTCTCATCAGGTTCAATGGCACCATGGCGAACTGGCTGGATGCGCCTCCCTGGAGAAAAAGAACTTTATAGTTATCGGGAATGTTCATCAGGTCACGGAGCAGGGCTTCCGCGGTCTGGATGATATCATCATAGGCTTTTGACCGGTGACTCATTTCCATGACAGACATGCCGGTGCCCCTGTATTCTAAGAGCTCGGCCGCAGCCTTTTTAAGTACCGGTTCCGGAAGAACGGCCGGTCCCGCTGAAAAATTGTATACTCGTGACATGGGGTGCTCCTGTTTTATAAGTTCTAAAATCGATGGTGTTTTATCATTATTTGCCACTGATTGCAAGCAGGGCGGACATGTATCTGAACTCGCTGAAAATATCGATGTTTCTGACCTCTATCGATGTATCTCGCGAATTCAATAGCACCGGAGTAAAATTTATTATTCCTTTAATGCCGCCGTCAATCAAACGTTCTATTGTTGAGTCCATGGTGAGGTCTTTTTCAGCTATTATGGCGACCTCAATATGATCTTTCTTCAGAACCGAAGGTATTTCATAGATCGGGTAAACCGGGATCGCCGTCTTTACGATTTCCAGGGTGTTGATGCTTGAATCAAAACCGGCTACAATGGAAAAACATGGCAGAGGCACCATACTATTATTAATTAACAAAGATCCCAGGTTCCCGAGGCCTATAACGCAGGCTTTGCGTATCCTGCCAAAGCCGAGGGTTTCTTTGATGCTATCTTTAATCGTCGCGATATCATATCCGGTACCGCTTATTCCCGATTGATCGATGAATCCCATATCTTTCCGTATGTTATGGGAACCCACGTTCAGCCGTCTGCCTATGTCTTGGGATGATATCGATGATTCTCCAATCTCGTGCATTTCATCCAGCAGGGCATAGATTTTACATAGGCGTATTAATGTCGGACGAGGTATATTATGCTTATTTTTTTTTGTTATGATCATTTCTAAATGTGAAAAAATTCACAAATTATGTCAATATTTATTTTATATGGTGAAATATTTCACGATATATTATGATTGAAAGAAAGATGGTATATTATAAATTTGATAACAATTGGTATTAATCTAAATTTTTATTTCAAACCATTCAGGGAATATACATGGCAGCTATTAGTGAATTCAAGGGTTTACGACCGCAAAAGCAATATGTATCCAGGGTATCGGTGTTACCTTATGATGTTGTAAGTACTGAAGAAGCAAGAAAACTCGCCGGGGACAACAAACTAAGTTTTTTCCATGTATCGAAACCGGAAATTGATTTTCCGGTGGATGCTGATATCCATGATCCTAAAATATTCAATCATGGCAGGGAGTATCTCAAGGGATTGATCCGCGACGGGATTTATTTTCAGGAAAGCACTCCCTGTATGTACCTTTATACCCAAATTATGGACGGCCGCGAGCAGACAGGAGTGATTGCCTGTGTCAGCATCGATGACTATCAGAATAAGATAATCAAGAAGCATGAGCTTACCAGAGAGGACAAGGAGAGAGAGCGCACCCGCCATACGGATATCATAAACGCCAACACCGGCCAGGTCTTTTTGTTCTACAAAGACAGTGAAGCAAAACAGCTGCTGGTCAATGAGGCGATGAAGCTTGAGGCTGAATATGATTTCGTGAGCGCCGATGGGGTGCGGCAGATCATACGAATAATCAAAGACGGGAACATGATCGAACAGTTTAAAACAGCGTTCAGGGATGATGTGCTCTACATCGCGGATGGGCACCACAGGGCCGCATCGGCTGTCAGGGTCGGCATGCAACGGCGTAAAGCCACTCCCGGTTACACCGGTGCTGAAGAGTTTAACAGGTTCATGGCGGTTATTTTCCCTCACCGGCAGTTAAAAATAATAGCCTATAACAGGATCGTCCGGGACCTCCATGGCAAAACGGTTGAGGAGTTCTTGGCGCAATTGTCCGAAAATTTTTTTGTGGAAAAAACTGAAAAAAAATCTTCTGAAATCGTCCATGAATTATTCATGTATACCGGCGGATCATGGTACCGGTTGACACCCCGCTTTATCCCTGATAATGATCCGATCGGCAGTCTGGATGTCAAGATACTTCAGGAGTACATACTCGGGCCTGTGCTGGGCATACAGGATCCCCGGACAGATAAGCGGATCAATTTTATCGGAGGTAAAAACAGCATCGAGGAAATTCAGAAAAGCGTGGACAGCGGTTCGTACATGGTGGCATTTTCATTATGCCCCACGAAAATTGAACAGTTGATGAGCGTGTCAGACATGGATGGCATTATGCCGCCGAAATCAACATGGTTTGAACCAAAACTCCAGAGCGGCATCGTCCTGCATTTGCTATAGGTTTGCAGGGAGCATCCGGCGCCGGGAGACTAGTTGTTCTTCGGGCAGGCAACGACGATGCCCTTGTCAACGACACGGTGCTCCAGTTCATCACCGTATTTGCACAGAACGCAATCAGCTCTATTATCTATAAAGAATGAGCATTTAATACAATCGTCAAGTTTCATTACTTTTTTCATCGTTCTTCGGTACTCCATCCCGATGCGTCGGACATCATGATTAATGGCCTGCCTGTTCAATTGGCCTGATTCACTGTAATAACCATATGGCAATCGAGTAAAGAATTTTTTATAGATCGGCAGATTTAATAATGGTATTGACCATTACGCGGGCTATGTGCTTCCTGGTGCTTTTATCGGGAAGTTTCCGGATGTAGGCGGCTACGATGTCAATCATATGATGGTCAATATCACCTATGACAGGGTTATCGGCGTCTTTTTTTCCGAAAACGGAACCGATGCAGCCGGAAGATTCATCTCTGCTGGATGGCGCGGCACTTTGGAAAAGTTGGGGTTCTGGGCTTTCCATATCAATTGCTTATAGTGTTCGGTTCTCCTGTCCTTATTGTCGAAACAACCGGGAATTATGATAATTTTTATTTTTTTTTACCAGGGGCGCCATTTGATATAAATCGTTGATTTTTTTGAATTTTTTATAAATTAATTGACATTTTGCATAATTTGAAGCTATTTTTTTCATTGAATTTACCGCTATTTTCATTGGCGGGAAACTTTGAAAAAGTATTATTTTCTAAATAAACAAGCCTGGAAATATAATTGAAAAAAACATCAGTACTTGCCGGTTTCTTTAACCAATAAGAAATTACCCCGCACCGAATGATGTAAAAAAGCGCATGGATATACCATGAAAATAAAAAAATTACACACATGGTTTAAAATAACATTACAAGTTACAGTTTTTTTATTGCCGCTGATGCTGATTAATACCGGTCAAGCGCAATTGTATGAAGGAAATTACAGTAATTACAGCTATTACGCTGAAGCAATAAATATAAAAAGCATAAATGGGAAATTCTATGCCTATATAGTCCTTTTATTTAATGAAAACCCACACTTTGTCAACATGATTCAAAAAGACAGCATCCCGTTGAAAATAATGGGCAATGAAGGGTTTCACATCAAGGAATATAAAAATTATATTAATACACTCCGGGATAAAAAGCTCAAAAGTCTCGCAAATCTTCTCCTGACCATATATCTTGAACCGAGAAAGTTTGATATCAAGTCATTGCATAATATCGAGGATATTCTTACGGGAAGAAACATCATTTTAAAGTTTTCAAAAGATAAAACAGCATGGTCCGATAAGATTTCCCTTGATTACTGCATTTTTGGGAAAAAACAGCTGGTTGATGTCAAACATCCTTTTTTTGAAATCAAAGAGAATATCTACAATATCCAGCCGTTTATCTATTATGATGAGTTTTCAACCAGCAATTCAACGTTTTATTTTGACATGATCTATATCAACCCCGTTGAAGTTGACAATGACTATATAATTGCCAAGAGAATAATCAACGGGGAGAATGTGGGCTCGCTGTTTTTTGTCGGTTCGCAAATTACCGATGACATCAAATATTGCCTGTCCCGGGCATTTAGAGACAAAAAGAACATCAAAAACGAAATATGGAAGATGTTCATCATTCATGAGCTGACCCATAAGGTGCTGAATAATAAATACAATAATTTTGACCAGGTCCAGGGCGAAGAGCTTTCTCTCGGAAGCACTGTTTTTTACAATCCGCTGCTGGGACTGTCGATTCTTTTCAGCTATCTCAATTACAATGCGATAAATCCGCACCGCGTTGCCGCGATGAATTATGTACGGTTCATTTCCAAGAACACGGGCAGGGTTGATATAATAGAAAATCCGGGGCTGATAAAATTCCTTCCTCAGGGTGAGCTGCAGAATCTCGCAAGAAAACATTTTGCCGCTAACATAAAAAACAGCAAATGATCAGCTGCTCAGGCGTATCGGATGCTTTATCTTCAAATCCTTGTATCCCAGCTTTGCATCTCCGGTAAAGGCATTTATGCAAAGGTATTCGTTCAGATCCGGTTTTTCCCCGGTATAGAGGGTGGATTCGATTTTTTCCCATGATTCAATCGTCTTCTCGCATGATGCGACGAGCAAACCGGGGACAGATTCATAATGGAGCCCGATCTTCCCGGCTGGATGTTCCCAGCGCTCCCGGTGGAGATTGAGTATGTTTTTATTAAATCGTTTGTTCATGGGATACCGGATGATAAGATCGGAAAATAAAATAGTATTCTTCCTGATATATCTGAAAAAATCGGCCAGCCTCAGATTGTTTGAACGTTTCAAACGGTATGCCAGACTGATGTAATAGGGCAGCAGATCAAGGTGGCTGATGGGGAGAACAGTATCAGAACTTGGTTTTCTTGATTTGAACAACAGGATGCTCCGATATATCTCCGGGTAAGCCTTTTCCAATGAATCAAGGATAAATTCTTTTACCGATTTATCCATCAATGTGATGTGATGCTGTTTCCTCACGGGCAGCATCTCATCCAGCCTGAAGGGGAATTCCTTGCTCCTCTCATCATGATACTGCAGAAAATTATCGATATTGTATTCAAAGAGGAGATTCTGCTCGCGGTAATAATTGATCTCTTTTTTTGTGTTGCCGTTCGGAAAACCGGAATAATAAAAAATGTAAGGATGGAATACGGCGTCCGTGATGATATGAGAAATAAAACCATACAGGTAAGCCCTCTGGACCGCGGCCCATTCGGTATTTTTATCAGGGTACGTTACTACCTTGGTTATCATCGCATGGAGGAGCTTCTGGAAACCTCCATCATGAAGAAAGAATGATATATCATTGTTTTCTATGCCGACTTCGCCGCGTTTCAGCATGAAGTCGAATATGTTCGGACCCAGGGTGCCGAAGAGACCAGCGGTAAAATTCTCGGGGGTATGAAACAGCGCTTCTACAGATCTATGGAGATAACTTTTTTTTTCTCTCTTCGATAACGATGAGATGACTTCCTTGAGGACCCTGCTGTGTGTAACTATACCTGGCATAGGATTGTATCCGGATGCTTGCAAGACCGCGTTTCAGCAGAGTCCTACTTTGTCGCTTTTTTCTTCAATGCGTCAATTTCGGTGCGCCATTTTTTTGAGTAATAAAGGCCCCAAATCTCAGGTACTGAAAGTCTCTCGGCAATATCGAGAACCTGGAGAGCTTTTTCATTGTTGTCATCCTGCATCAGAGCTTCGGCGTAAAATATGAAGTTCTGGGGATGTTCAGGATATTTTTTTATAGCCTGTTCAAGAAGCTCCAGTGATTTGTCAAGATCACCGATCCCGCTTGGCCAGGCCGGGGCCTTGAGGTACATCATGCCGAGAACGCGCAACGGGCCCCCCGCGTCGAGCTGTTCGACCTTTTGTGCTGTTTTTAACGCTTCGTGGATTTCCGGAAGCTTGCCCAGGGCAAATAATCCCTTCATCTGGACTATTAAACCCTGGTTGAGGGCAAAATAATAGCATGCCTCCGGATTTGACTGATCTATGCCGATTGAACGGGCGGCTTTTACTCCAATCTCGGCGCTTTTTTTGATTTTATCCTCATCGCCGTCAATGGAGTCCGCAACTAAAAAAGCAACGCGGGAAAGTACAAGGGCTGCAGATTTGCTCTTTTTATCAAGAAAGTTTGCCTGGACGGCAAGACGCAGGGCATAGACCTTCTGCCCGAAGGGAGCTGACCGCGTGCCAAGGGTGTCGGCGACGTCAGTCAGCGCCTTCGGGTTATTATAAATTGGCAACAGCCTGATATCGGCCTGGAACCAGTCCGGTTCATTAATATCAGAGGCCTTTACTTTCTCATTTGTTTTGACCAGTTCCTGGTGAATTCCACATCCGGTTAAAAGAAGCAGAATTAATAAACTACTTGCCGCCTTCATATTTGGTAATTTCATCTTTAAGTGTCCCCGCTTCGAGTTTATTAAAACCGTCTATGCCGAAATTCTTGCATGCTTCTTTCGTATCGGCCTGGTTGCACATTCTGGTCACCGCATTAACTATTTTTTCTTTTACGGCATTGTTCGTTTTTGTGTTTGCCATCATCAGGCCCAAAGCCGGCATCTGCGGGGACTGATAGAGCACTTCGATTTTGCTGAACACATCAAGGCTCTTGAGACTGGCATACTGCATATTGTTGAGAAGAACGGCGTCTACCTGTCCGGAGGTGAGTTTGCGAACGGCTGAAAGGGGCCTGTTGGAGGGCTTCAATTGGAAATGCTTTGCAATGTCAATTTTGTTTTCGAAAATCAGCTTGTTGATAAATTTTACATCTTCGTACAGAACATTGCCGGCAAGAACTTTTCCCTTCAGCTGCTTGAGTGACTTGTATGATCCTTTCTTGACGATAAGAACATATTGTTCCCTGTCATCATTGTCTATCTTTACCGCGGCAAGGGGCACCAGGTCCATCGATTTTTTATTGGCAAGGTAAAATCCGATTGATCCCATGATATAGGAATTTTTGTTTTCGCGAATGTAGGTTTTTGCATCGTTTATATTGTTGAAATATTTTCCCTGCAGGGAATCTTTTTTCATGGATGTCAATTTTGCCAGTGACGTCATGAACTGGTTTATGATCTTATCGCCTTCAACGCCGGTGTCGGGACCGCCGAGAAATATAACGGCAAAATTAATTTTCTCGGCGCCGTAGCCGGGCGTGCGCAGCGTGGAGAAGATAAAACCGCATAGAAAGATGGCCATTAGCGCTATGAGTCTTTTCGTGTTCATCGGGTAATTCTCCTTTGTTCAGTGTTAAATTTGGAACTGTATATAAACAGGCTCAAAGAGTATCATAAAAAACTGGCGGATAGTGTTTTGTAAAAATGTTGAATCATACATGAATTTTGGCATTTGATTCACAATACTATTCCGGCGTTGTAAAGGCGGTCTATAAACATAAACATTTTTTCATTTATTTCATGTATGTCAACGAATTTTTATAATCCGCAATTTTCCAGCCCTATCTATTATCGCTATAACAGCGAATATCTTTAATACCTGTTAGACACAAGATTTTTAAAAAAAGTTTGCTAATAATACGAAATATGGTGTAATTGAGTAATTTTATGGCTGGATGATAGAATGTATTAAATTATTATCAATAATAATACTTTTATACGTTCAAACGAAAGATGTACCTGCTATGCGCACTTGCTGTTTCGAAAACTGTATGAACGCATAGCATTGACCTTATCATAAAGACAAAAATTTGCATTGCAATTATCATATGGAATTATAATCTAAAAAATGCTTGCGTCGAAATCAAGATGCTTTGTAAATAAGATTATTTTTCTTGTACATGAAAAATGCACTAGAGTGGGGTACCGTATAGGATTAACTATTTTTTTGTTGATGCATTGTATAGTTTTCCCATTTTGAACGCAAGGTCATCGCTCTGTTGAATTGATACAATATTTAGCGGCATATAGCAACTTAAATTAGAAAAATACTAATGGTACTATTGGTTTGCAGCACATGATAATCTATCAGAAAAAATATTAAAGAGAGCGCCATGCAAAAGAAAATTCTCGATTATATTTTCAATCTATCTGTTAAACGGGGAAAGTTGCTGCTGGTCATCATCGCAGTAATAACTGTCATACTGGGGGCTTTCATACCGAGGCTTATTATTTCATCATCCCAGCAGAATCTTATTCCGAAAAATGATCCGGAACAGGCCCGGTACATTCAGTATAACAAGGAATTCGGGTCATCGGAAAACTTGATCATTATTCTGGAAGGAGACAGCGATCACTGCAAACAGGTTGCAGATGACGTGGCGCAGGAACTTGAGAAAGAACAGAAATGGGTCAAATCGGTATTTTATAAAATAGACACCAGCGTGCTCATAAAGCGGGCGCCCCTCTATATCTCTCTTGAGGACTTGAAAAAGGGCGTAGGGATCCTTCAGGCGAAAAAAACGTGGATAGATAAAATGCAGAATGTTTCAAATCTGTATGGCCTGCTGCAGGCCATAACGGTCAGCTTCAAAGAACCCAATGCCGATATAAGCCCAGACACGGCAGCAAAGATAATCAAATTTTTGAATGCCCTGTTCCAGGAGTGGAATGACTGGCTGGCAAATCCGAACCAGCACAAACTGAAAATAGCACAGAAATTATCAATGGCCGGCTTCGCGGAAATGGCCAATCTTCAAAGCGACGGATATCTGTTCTCCCGCGATTTCAATATGATGTTTTTCTTCGTTCAGCCCCGGAACTATGTTGATGAAATAACATATTTAAAACCGTTCATGACCGACATCAGCAAGGCCTGCGACCGGGCTTTGAAGGCCCATCCTGAAGTACAAGGAAAAATTAAAATAGCATATACGGGCATGCCGGCCCATGTGCTTACCGAGACAGAGATCATCTATTCCGATGTCGGCAGCGCCGGGCTTGCTTCGGTTGTCATAGTAACGCTGGTCCTCCTGATCGGTTTCCGTTCGATTAAAAAGACAATAATCGGGGTGATCCCGACCGTAACCGGCCTTGTTATTTCGCTGGGACTGATCACCATTATTAATGGAAAGCTCAATCTTATCAGTTCGTCCTTCCTCGCCGTGCTCTTCGGCATCGGCATTGACTTCGGCATCTACCTGCTGCAGCGGACCGAAGAGGAACTGGGAAACGGCCTGTCACAGAATGATGCCATCTATAAAGCTGTGGTCCTCACCAGCAGGTCTATTATCTCCGGGGGGATCACAACATCCCTCGCCTTCTTCGCCCTGTATCTTTCAAGTTTCCAGGGATATTCGGAACTGGGGATGGCCGCCGGCATCGGCCTGGTCGTTGTGCTGCTCACCACCTTCCTCATGATGCCGACGCTTCTTATGCTGATCCCCATCGAGGCGCGGGACTATCACCTCAAGGAAACCGTCACTGAAACGGTGAAGCTGGAACGGAAAAAGGTGCACCTGGTCATTATCGGCGTCGGTGTCCTGATCACCATCGCAAGCATCGTTGCCACCACCAGGATCAAGATGGACTATAATGTCCTGAAGATGATGCCCAGCAACTCGGAGTCGACGATTTACCAGCTGAAGATGGAGGACAACAGCGATTACAAGATGTCCTTCGCCATGATTACAGATAAGGACCTGAACAATCTAAAGGCTATAACCGATAAGGTGAAGAACCTCCCGACGGTCAGCAAGGTCGATTCCTTGGCGGAACTTATCCCCGCTGATCAGGATGAAAAAATCAAAGTTATCAGGAAATACAAGCCGATCCTGGGCAATTTCCGCATCACCCTGAAGGACAATAACCAGGAATCAGCTGATTATTTCGCTGTTCTTGACCAGATGAGCGCTTTCTTTGAAGATGCGCAGGAAAAGGCCTTTGCCGGGGGACAGACAAAGCTGGTGGAACAGATCGATACCCTGATGAAAAACATGGATGCGCTGAAAGGGAGATTATCGAAAGATAAAAACGGCGTAGACCTTGCCCGGACGAAGAAATTTGAAAAAGAGCTGTTCCATAATATTGAAAAGGGCACCCAGATAATACGGGAAAGCTTCAATCCGACTAAAATCACGGAAGAAACCTTCCCGAAGGAGATCATAAGCAGGTTTAAAAGTCCCCAGGGAACCTATGTGGCCATGGTATCCCCCAGGGGTTCCATTTGGGATATCGATTTCCTGGACAAATTCGTGAATGACCTGAAAAAGATAACTCCCAACGTAACGGGCTTCCCTGTTACGCACAGGGTCTATGTAAGGCAGGCTGCCAGCGCGGTTGTTGAAGCGATGATGTGGTCTTTCATTGTCATCCTCTTGCTGCTCATTTTTGACTTCCGCAAGGTCAATGAAGTGCTCCTTGCCTTGATGCCGCTGATAATCGGCATGCTCTGGCTGCAACTGGTCCTGTTTGTGCTAGGAATTGATTATAATGTCGCCAATATCGCGGGACTGCCTCTTCTCCTCGGCCTCGGGATTGTCTACGGACTCCGGATGGTCCACCGGTGGAGGGAGGACAAGACCATAACCGCCTTTGCGGCGACAAAAACAACGGGAAAGGGACTCGCCTTTGCCGCTCTTGCGATTATGGTCGGTCTATTCAGTATAGTGCCGGCTCGCCATAATGGGGTTTCCGCGTTCGGTTTGATCCTGTTTATCGGGATCATATCCTGCGTGTTTACAGCCCTTATTATTCTTCCCGCAGCCATCGACTATATATATTTACTGAAGAACAAGGACGGTGGCCCGAATATTGAGGAAGCAGAGCCTGAAGCAGTATCAGTCACGAAACGTCCGGAGACCATGAAAAAGGCCTCTCAACCAAAATCGAAAAAACAGGCAAACAAAGGCAAAGGCGTGAAGGCGAAAAAAATGGCAAAAAAAGCGGCCAAGAAGAAGAAATGATCGCCATAACTCTGTCACCGAACCGTCAGCCAAAAAGCGGTAAATCATTACACCATGACATCCGGAAGGGCATCAATCATTGATGCCCTCTTTTATTGTGTCGCTGCATTGACTCGTTATCGGTATATTTTTTATTCATTGCCTTGACTGATTGAAACTTATCTGCTACTGTATCACATTACGTTCCATATCGTGATTTGCTGATTGGATTATCAAGAACCGGGTTGTATGCGGTCCCAATCCGCGATGAAGAGGCGGCCATGAAAAGGAATGTTCTAGCGCTGTCGGCGGGTATCTGCGGTTATTGGTTCTTGTCTCATGCCGATGACGCAACCGAAAAGAGCAGGGTCACATCGGTCAAGCTGTATCAGGATCAGGCCGCCATTGTACGGCAGGTGGATGGAAAGGCGGTCAGGGGCCTTAATACTGTTGTTGTCATCAATCTATCACCGCTTCTCTGCGACTGGTCCGTACGGGGAAGTCTTCCGGCCAGCTTCGCCGGCAGGACAAATTCTTGTAAGGTGGAGCACAAGGCCCTGGTAAAAAAAAGACAGCAGCGTATAGTCACCATCGAGGAAAAATTTGAGCTGCTTCGCGATAAGGACCATGTCGCTGTCGACGATCTGAAAAATATTCATTACCAGGAAAAATTTCTCAATTCGGCCTTTGAATTTGCGAATGCCAATGTTTTAAAAGAGATTGCCACGCGCATTCCTTAGATACGTCTTGGGGACAATACCCTGGAATATGTCACCGCCAAGAGATCATCCCTGCTGCGTGAAAAAAGGAAGATTGAAAAAGAGAGGGAAAAGATCGGCAAAGAGATCTAGATGTGGGAATTTGAGCTGTCGCAGATTGCGGGAACCGTATATTGCAGGAATTATCAATCGTTGAACAAGGCAATACTGGATAACCGTTCATCGATGGCAATTCAGCAATACGCGGACAATACCGGGCAGTATGAAGAAAAGAAAAGGACATTCAAGAATGCGACCGAAAAAGTGGACATCGAAAGAAGGCTGATTGTGAGCTTATGCTCCCCTGAAAACAGGGAGGTTGGGCTTGCCGTCAGCTGTGTCATGCCCCAGACCAGCTGGCAGATGAAGTATGGTATAAGGGCCAGCAGTAAAAATAGAAACGTCTTCTGAAGGATGATGAATTTGGAAATAAGACAGGTTATATTCAGGGAATGCGGAAATGGAAATTCGTTATGGATCCCCATTCTCAAAAAATCATAACCTATGATGTTATAATAACCTTTGATAAAGAATCAAGGACATGAGGTCTGCGTTAATCATGAAGCATAAAAAGACATTCCAGAGAAAGACAAAGATTATATGCACTCTGGGGCCGGCTACCGATGAAGGGGACATCCTCCGGAAACTTTTTCTGAACGGCATGAATGTCGCGCGCCTGAATTTTTCCCATGGGAACCATGAAGAGCACCTGAAACGGGTGGAACATTTTAAAAGCATCCGCGATGAACTGGGCATGCCGGTCGGTCTCATGCTTGATACCAGGGGACCGGAAATCAGGATCAAACAGTTTGCAAACAGGGAGGTAACGCTCGCCGAGGGATCGACCTTCACCTTCACGACAAGGGACGTGGCCGGTACGGATACCATCGTTTCGGTCGCCTATGCTGGGTTCCCCGAAGTCGTGCACAGGGGCGACACGCTCCTGCTGGATGACGGGCTTATCGGGATGAAGGTGACCGGCACCGGCGATACCGAGGTTACCTGTGAGGTCATCTACGGAGGCGTCCTGAGCAACAATAAAAAGATAAATATACCGGGCGCGGCAAACAACCTCCCCTTCATCACGGAAAAGGACCGTGATGACATACTATTCGGAATCAGGAATGATTTTGATTTTATCGCCGCTTCTTTTGTCAGGAATTCAAATGATATAAAAGACCTCAGGGAAATTCTGAGGAAAAACAGCGGCGAAGGGATAAAAATAATTTCCAAGATAGAGATTCGGGAAGGAGTGGATAATATTGATGATATCATACGCGTCAGCGACGGCATTATGATAGCCCGGGGCGATATGGGCGTGGAAATACCCTTTGAGGAGCTGCCTTCCATACAGAAAAGCATCATACGGAAATGTTACAACGCCGGGAAGACGGTCATCACGGCGACACAGATGCTTGATTCCATGATTCGCAATCCGCGGCCGACACGGGCGGAGATCACCGACGTGGCGAATGCAATTTATGACGGGACCAGCGCCATCATGCTTTCGGGAGAGACCTCCGTCGGGAAGTATCCCATAGATTCCATCCGCACCATGTCGAAAATAGCCGTAGAAACGGAATATGATATAGACTATGTCAAGAGGTTCAATGGTGCCCCCATTTCCGTTTCGAGGAATGTGACCAACGCGGTGAGCCGCGCAGCCTGCGAGACGGCCCATATACTCGGGGCGTCCGCCATTGTATGCGTGACGAAATCGGGGCACACCGCGCACATGGTTTCAAAGCACCATCCCGCCTGCCCGATACTGGCGGTGACCACATCGAAAAAAATATACAACCAGCTCTCCCTCGACTGGGGGGTGTTCCCGGACATCACCGGGAGAAAGGATTCCACCGATGAAGTATTTCAACAGGCTGTCGTCAGGGCGTCCGAATCCAAGCTGGTCAACAACGGCGATCTCATTGTCATCACCGGAGGGATGATCGCCGATGTGAGCGGCACCACCAACACGATCAAGGTGCATATCGTGGGGGACGTACTCCTGGAAGGAGAAGGGATTACGAATACCAGGGCAAGCGGGCAGGTCTGCGTGATCGGCAAACCGGAAGAGGTGCAGGGATTCAATGCCGGGGAAATAATGGTGGTCAGGGAAACAAACGATGATATCCTGGCCGTCATGAAGAATGCCGCGGCCATAGTCACCGAAGAAGGTGCTGATTCGCGGACAGTGATCGTGGGGAAAGCGCTCGGGATCCCGGTCGTGGCAGGAGCCCAGGCGGCGACAGAAATTTTGAAGGGCGGAACGGTCGTAACGGTAGACGGCGGAACCGGAAGGGTTTACAGCGGTCTCAAGGATTGAGACCGTCTGGCTACGTTGAATTGTCTTGACGCACCGACGGTGGATGGGTATACTAGCGGTACGATCAATCTTTTTGATTTGGGTGGCCAATGAACAGGGCTCGGTGGACCTTCATCATCCTGGTGTTGTTTCTCCTGATTGACTGGTCCGAGTATGACAGTAGCGGTCCCATGGCTTTCGCTGAAAATTTTACGATCGCCTCTTTTTCGACTTCCATCGACGGCCAGGACGACAATGTAAAGCGCAATATCATGATTGCCTGCCGTAAGCTCAACGGCACGGTGCTGTCGCCGAATTCGGTATTTTCATTCAATGCCGTTGTCGGTGAGGGATCTGCCCAGAACGGATTTGTGCCGGGCAGGGTGCTGTACCGGGACCGGGTGGCCATGGAACCTGGCGGCGGACTGTGCCAGGTGTCATCGACACTTTACAATGCACTCCTCATGGCGGGATGCACCATCATCGAGCGTCATCGTCATTCCCAGCCTGTTTCGTATGTTCCGATGGGACTGGATGCGACTATAAAATACGGGAAAAAAGACCTCAGGATAAGGAATACCTATCACTATGCCTTGAAGATTGAAATGACCGCCGGCGATTCCAGTATCGCGGTCAAGGTCATGGCGGGGCAAAAAATGCCCTATCGGTATGAAATCTACACAGAGGAGGATGTGCAGGCGGTCCCTGTTTCGGAAGATACAGAGAGGGTGCGGCAGGGGGTGTCGGTTTTTGTGTATCGGAAGAGATACCAGGAAGACAAGCTGGTTGAAAATATGCTCCTGTACAAAGATTATTATCCGCCGGTGTATGAACGGTGATTGCCGGGGATTGATCAGATGAAAATCCGAATTCGATACAGTATTCTGGCGGCGGCAGGTGTGCTACTGTTTGCTGCCATGGCCTTGCCGCAGGAATTTCAAACCGTTGAGGATCCCCTGATCTCGCAGTGGAGGGAATTTTCAGGCAAGCCGGAATGTAAAAAGCTTCTCCAGTGGCTCCGGTGTCAGGCCAGGGCAAGGCTCACCGGCACGAGGTGCGGTGAACGTTTTGATGCCCTGACGCCGGGTTATTTCGGCCGTCTCGGTTTGTTCGTGACCCTGAAAAAAGGGGGCAGGGTGCGGGGCTGTTTCGGTGCTTTTTCCCACAGCATCACCGACGCGGGAACTCTCCTCAATGATTATCTTGACGGCGCCCTTACCAGGGATCCGCGGTACAACCCACTTGATGTTGCGGAGCTGGCGGATACCCGGATAATCATAACGGTCACGTCACAGCCCTTGCCCGTCAATGATATTGATTCAATTGACGTGCGCAATTTCGGCATCACGCTGCTGTGCGGAAATGAGACCACGGTTTTTGTTCCTGCCGAAATTAGAAGCTCATCATATATTGAAAAAAAAATACGCGGTTCGGCATGCCAGATCTCCATGTTCAGGGCGGTGACGCTGCAGTAGTGGAGCCTCTATGCCATTGCGGCAGCGGGTGGCATGCTTCCCTGCAGGGAATATTTATTATTGGAGGACCCGATGTTAAAAAAAATTGTACTGAATGGCGCCCTTATCGCTATCGGCGTCTTTTTTCTCAGTTGTGATACGGCAGAGGTAAAGCGTCTTTCCGACGGCCGAAGCCTGTACGGCGGGGACAGTAAAAAATTATCGGGTAAATCCGCGATCGAAGGATATGTGATAGATACCGTTACCAAAAAGGGGATAAAAAACGCGAAGGTTGAAATCAAGAATGCCAACATGGGCGTCGGCTATTACCTCCGCGAAACGGAATGGAACGGTTATTTTAAAATCGATGATTTCATTCCCTATATCAAATACATGGTTGAAGTGTCCGCAGAAGGATACGTTACCTATACATCCACCGGCGCGGTTTCAGAGGGGTCCCACAAGATAGAACTCAGGCCTGAATCGGTCTTGACCGGTACCGTCTGTAACAGCAGGGGGGAACCGCTCAGGGGCATTGAGGTCAAGCTGAATACCTATAACGAGGAGAGCGGCGAGGAAGGGGAGTATGCGTCGCCCAAACCAAGGATGAGCGCCACGGACCAGAACGGACTTTACCGCTTTGACAAACTCCCGGCCGGGTCCTACCTGGCGACCTTTTCGGGGCCCGGCTTCATAACCGAAACCGCGCAGCTTCAAAAAATAAAGGAGGGGGAGACCTTTACCCTGCCCATGGTCATGATCCGTCCGGCGACGGTAACAGGCGTGGTGACCATAGAGGGCATCGAAACCCCGGCTATAAACGTTGATGTGACCCTCAGCGGCAATGTGACCTATTCTGCGACGACCTACCAGGACGGGACGTTCCGCCTCGAGGATGTTAAACCCGGCAATTATAAAATGAAGGTCAGCCACCAGGGATTTTATGATCTGCAGGGTCGGGAAATACGGATCCATGAAGGGGAAAAACGTGACCGGGTCAATTTCACGGTCAGGGCCAAGGAACCCCAGGTACAGGTCTATGCCCACCGGTATACCTTTTCGCCCGGCGATACCGTTGAATTTAATTTACGATCGCTTCGCCTCGAAAGCCTGAGGGTTACCATCTACAGGGTCCCCGTGGACCTGCTGGTGCGGGGCGGCGTTGATCCGGATACAATCAATCCCGAGGAGTCGGGATTGAAAGCGGTGACGTCCTGGGACGAGCCGATCAGGGAATTCGAACCCTACGAGTGGCGGTACCAGTCCCTGCAGGTGAAAACCGCCATGCCCACCGGCGGGTACTGCGTCGAGGTGAAGGGTGCGGGGAAGGTCATAAGCAGGAAGTTCTTCTCCCTTACCACGGTAGGTGTCGTTATGAAGCGCTCGCAGGATTCCATCTTCGCCTACGTCACGAACCTTGTGGACAACACGCCGATTCCTGACGCCAGAATCGCGGTTTTTGATGCCACACCGGTACAGAAGAAAGGGAAGAAAAGGGCGACCTATAAGGCCCCTGAAAAGGTGGAGGACCTACCGGTTGCCCTGGTGCTTAAGGGAACGACCGATGTTGAGGGTATCTATCATAGAAAGATACAATCCAGCAAATACCTGTCCACCATTGTCATAGCTAAGGACGGGAGCTATGCGCTCTGCAACACCGGCGCCCCGTCGTCCTTTGAGAAGGAGCAGAAAAAATATTTCATTTATACTGACAGGCCCGTGTACAGGGCCGGGGACACGGTCCATTACAAGATAATCGGCAAAAACCGGGAACGGCGTTTTGTGCCGGTCGCGGGTCAGAAAATCTATTACAAGATCAGAAACTGGGACATGGACAGGACCATTGACGAAGGTGAGGCTTCCCTTGACGACTGGGGGGTTGCTGACAGCAAGGTGGTGCTGTCCCGGGAAGGAAACCTGGGCATTCACGAGATCATGGTGGGGCCGTCGGAAAATAATCTCTACAGCAGGGGGAAATTTTACGTTGAGCAGTACCGCAAGCCGGAATTTGTCATCAATGTCACCCCCGCCAAGGAATACTTTATTAACGGCGATACGGCGGAATTCAAGGTGGAAGCGAAGTATTTTTTCGGCGCTCCCCTGAAGGGCGCCCTGGTGAAATACCGTTTTTATGAAACGAAACTCCGGGACGATGATACCAGCTACTGGTGGGAGCAGGATTACGGGACCGGCGGTTCCTACAACCGGATAATTCTGGAAGGGGAAAAATACGCTGATAATGACGGCATCGCGGTGCTGCGTCTCCATGCAGGCAATTATCCCTACGACCGTGAGATAACCTGCGAGGCCACCGTGGTTGACCGATCCAATGTGAGTATCAGCTCCACGAACAAGGTCAAGGTGGGACGCGGTGAATACTATATAAAAATCGAACCGGCGCAGCATTTCTTCTCAAGCGGCGAAAACAAACCGGTCACGATACGCACCATGACCCATACCGGCAGGCCGTACCGGGCCAAGGTGAAGGTGGATCTGTACCGGTACATATGGAAGCCCTGGGAGCGGGTCTATGTCCATGACAGCAAGCCCCTCTTCTCTGAGCAGGTGGCCACGGACGATCGGGGTGCCGCCACGGTGGAACTGCCGAAACAGTTCAGCTTCTACGGAGAATTCGACCTCGTGGTCAACGGGGTTGACCGCAAGGACAATGTCGTCTCCGCTTCGCGGGTGATATGGATCTACAGCATGGAAGGGGCCAGGGTCGCGTCGCGGTTCAAGAACCTGGAGCTCTCCGTCAATTCCACGGAGCTGACCAAGCCCGGTGAGATCACCTGCCTCATCAAGAGCTGCTTCACCGATGCCTATGTATGCGTCACCCTTGAAGGCAGAGACGTGTATGAATCGAAGGTGATAAAGATGACCGGTAATATCATGCCGGTGAAATTCGACATCAAGCCGGAATACGCGCCGAACCTCTATGTTACGGCAACCATGCAGCGGAAGAGGGCCCTCTATACGTCATCGGTGGGCGTCTCCCTGCCGATCCATGATACGGCCCTCACTATTTCCATAGAGACCGATAAGGCGAAATACCTGCCGGGGGAAAAGGCAAATGTTCTTCTCAGGGCTGTGGACGGAAACGGCAAGCCGGTGAAGGCGGACCTTTCCCTGGCGGCGGTTGACGAGGCTATATTTCAGGTCCGCTATGACCATACGCCCCTGATGAGGGATTACTTTTACACGAAGATATCCAACTGGGTCCTCACCAGTTATTCATACCCCATAACCATGCTGGCTGGAGCCGCAAAGGACGGCAAGGTGAAGGTGAGGGAGAAATTCGAGGACACGGCATTCTGGTCAGCGAAGATCAGGACCGGCGATGACGGGACCGCCCGGGTGAATTTCACCCTGCCGGACAACCTGACCACCTGGCGGCTCACTGCGCGGGGACATGACCGGGAAGGCCGGATGGGCGAAAAGAAGAGCACGTTCCTCGTGACCCAGGACCTGATCGCACGCATCGGCAAACCGCGCTTCATGGTGGAAGGGGACACCCTGGATCTGATTGGCATTGTGAACAGCAATACCGAACGGGGGCTCAAGAAAGTTGACACCATATTCAAGGCTGACGATAAGGTCCTGGCTGCGGAAGAAGAGGTGTCAATCAGCCTGCCTCCTTTCGGTTCAGCCCGTAATTATTATCCCTACAAGGTCCCGAAAGACAAGCGCGAGGTGGCGCTACAGTTTTCAGCGTTGTCGATCCTGGACGCCAGGGACGCGCTCAAGGTTGCGGTACCGGTGGAGCGGCGGGGGACTCCCTTCAAACTCTACGGTATCGGCGACATGGCTGCCAACAGGACCGTCACGGTAACGCCCCTTGCGGAAACGGATGATTTTAACTTTGTCGCTGAATCAGTGACCGTATCGGTCAGTCCGTCCCCCATCATACAGATGCTCAGGGCCACGAAATACCTGAGCGAGTACCCCTACGGCTGTATCGAGCAGGCCCTGAACAGCTTCATCCCGAACCTTGCCCTGAACCGGATGCTTAAGCAGAAGGGCTATGACCGCTTCATCAATGACAAGGCGAAGAAAAAGCTCGATGATAAAGTCAGCGCCGGCGTGGACCGGATCCAGCGCTATCAGAATGACGACGGCACCTGGGGATGGTGGTCCGGGAGCCGCGGCAACGCCTTCGTCACCGGCTACGTTCTCTTTTCACTGCACCTGGCCCAAGAGGCGGGATTTGCCGTTGATAAATCGGTTGTCACGAAGGGCCTGGGCGCCATCAAGAAATATTTTGCCAATCCCCAGCTTGAAGAATGGGACGCCATTGCGTACCTGATCTATATCAACGCCCTCTGGGGACGATGGGACCATGAGATTTTCAAAAAGATACTCAAGGTAAATGAGTCGGGCACGTACCAGACTGCCTGCCTGGTAAAAGCCTTGTCATTGGCTAAGTCCCATCCAACGTTGACTGATGAAATGAAGAGCGACATAAACGGCACGCTGCCGAAACTGGTTGAGTCCATTATCCAGACCGTTAAAAAGGACGGCCGCGGCATTTACTGGGAGAGCCGGGGCAGGGACCGCTGGAGCTGGCCCGGGGGCGAAACGGAGATGACGGCCCACGTGCTGTCGGCGCTGGTAAGCGCGGGGGACCGTTCGACGCTTCCGGCACAGTTGGTGCGCTCCCTGTGCGGTCGGTCCCGCGGTGACTCATGGAACTCCACCAAGGAAACCGCCACCGTCATGCTGGCCCTGTGCGGTTATCTTGAGCAGTATGGAGGTTCAGCCGTCACCAGGGGGAATGTCATGTTCAGCCTGGACGGGAAAAAAATCGCCGATGTTGACTACGATCTGGAGAATCCCGGAATAATGGAAAAACTCACGCGAAAGATTGAACTTGCGGGGGAACGCCCGCGGGCATCGTTTACCGTCAGCGCAGACGGGAATGCTGGCGCGGACGTGAACTTTGACGTAACCATTGCCGGCACCCTCTATTTCAAGGAAAAGGGAGCGCTGTCCCTGGTGCGATCCGAAGAACGAGGCATTGGCGCGCTTTCCAACGGCATCAGGATCACCAGGACCTTCGCATCAATTATGAGAGTGCGCGATTCGCGCAACAATGAGTATATGGTGCCGCAGAGCCTGGCGGAAAAGAAGGTGATCCAGGTTGGTGACGAGCTCCTGGTCAAGGTGAAATTTCAGGCCCAGGACGACTTCCAGTACCTGGTCCTTGAGGATTATCTCCCGTCCGGCTTCGAAGTGACAAGAAACAACGCCTATGACGAATACACCCCCTTTGTCCACATCGAGCGGTGGGACAACCGGATGGTCTATTTCTTCACAGACCTTAAAAAGAACGAGGTCTATGAGGTGGCCTACATCGTCCGGGCGGAGCTGCCGGGTAATTTCATGGTAAAGCCGTCCCGGATGGAGTGTATGTACGAACCGACGATACAGGGATGGTCCGCGCCGGTTGTCGTGGATGTGAAGAAAAAGTAACAGGCATCCACAGGGGGACGTCTCAGAACACCCCCCAACCCCCCGGAGGGAGCTTTTAATGCTAGTTTTGCTCAAATAAGTCCCCCTCCGGGGGGTTGGGGGCTTTTCTGACAGCCCCATATTCCATTAAAAAGAGGCCGCAATGAAACCGAAAACTATCGCGCTAATCGTCATGACCATTCTGCTGACAATACTGGTGATACAAAACACCCATTCAATTGCCCTGCATATATTCTTCTGGGCCCCGGAATTCCCCCTGATCATAGTGATCATAATCATTATGGGCGCAGGTTTTGGATTGGGCTTTTTTGCGAGAAATCTCATGGGCGTGGTCAAGAAAAAAGGGGATGATTATTAATGTCCCTGCCTGATGGTCACAGATACCAGTATTCAATCAAGGTTCTGCCGGTTGTACTGCCAATGAAGCACTATAGGGTCATACTGTTTTCGTGTATCATGGCTTTTCTCGTTTTCCCTCTCAATGCGGAAACGGTTTCTGATCCAGTGGTAACCATCCATGTGTTATCAAAACAGGTCCGGTTGCTTAAAAGCGGCGCTGTAAAAAAAATATCCATAATGATAAAAAAGGATTCGATTATCAGGGATGAGTCCGGCAACAGATTGCCGGATGGAAAAATCATTGAATTCATTGCCCATGGAGGGACAGTGGATGCTTATCTTGATTCAAAACTGCTGCAGGGTCCCGGCTCCCTAGTCATTTTTTCCGGATCGAACATGGACGCGGCCGAGGTCTCCATTGATGGCGCCGTCAGGAATTATCCTCTCCCCATGACTCTCCGATTCAAAAATAATGATCTCAGGATCTATGTGGCGGAACGTCTCAGCAGGTATGCCGTTGATTCGGCCCTGGCCGAATACAACGGGAATCAATGGAAAGAAACAGAGGGAATCATGGCCCTGGCGCATTTGATAAGGGCCCGATATTTTTTAGGGAAAAAGGGGCATCAGCATGGGGAAGGCGATTTCTGCGACCTCACCCATTGCCAGGTGTACCGCGGGCGGATAGAAAGCCGTCTGAGATTCGATGATGACTGGGTGATCGACCATGAAAAAATGAGGGATAACCTTTTTTTTCATTCACGGTGCGGGGGAAAGACCTGTGATCAGGGCGTATTTACCGGCAGAAGACACTCGGCTGGCACCAATGGGGCGGGTGTCAGGGATTGGCTGTATCGGGAAGGGATCCGCCTCTGCTCGGGGAAGGACTCCCACTGGGAACGGTCCATCAGCCAGGATGAACTGTGTTCTATCTTTTTCCCCGGGAAAAAGGATGCCGGCAATTCAGCAATCACACTCAGCCATGACACGAATAATCTGAAAGTCAATGTCACATCATCTTGCGATAATCTGCAGTTGGCGTTAGAATCATTCCGATTAACAATAAACCGGGTCAAGGGATGGAATTTCATCCGCAGCAACAACTATACCATTTCAGAGAAAATCATTGATGGGCAAAAGAATTTCCATTTCAAGGGGGAGGGCCTCGGCCATGGCGTCGGTCTGTGCCAGCACGGGGCCATGGCCCTGTCCAAGCTGGGATACAACAGGTACGAGATACTGGAGCACTATTATCCCGACATCCAATTCATGCATATCGGATCAAGTGCATGCCTGTCTCCCTATTGCTCCTATTGTCTTTTTGATGTTGCAACAGGAAAAATCATTTCATCAACCCAGGGGCCGGGATTTTTGCAGAGAAAAGTTCCTCCCGGTTCACTGTTCAAGCTGATCGTGGCCCTGTATGTCGCGGCGGAGCGGCCGGACATTTTTAATGACTATGCGCATAACTGCTCTGGACGAAACAGGGACGATACAAATATTCCAGAGCGATGCTGGAAGCCGAAGGGTCATGGCATGGTGAGGATGAAGGATGCCATTCCTAATTCATGCAATCTCTATTTTGCCTCTCTGTACAAAATCATATCCGAAAAAAAATTCAGGATCTTTTATCGGGATTGGTGCGCTTCAGCAGGAATTAGTGCGGCGCTTCCGGCAACCTCAAGTGTACGGCAGTGGGCGGAACTTCTGGCCGGACTTGATTTCAGAGTGTCTTTTACCGTCAGCGATTGCATGCGCCTGGCCCGTTATCTTTATTGCGGCAATGCCGGGGAAAGCCTGGCGGCAATGCCGGGTACAAAAATCAGCTATCAGGAGAAAGTAAAAATCTTCAATGGTTTGCAGGAAACCTTTACCCGGGGAACAGCCCGTGAACAGAAAAAACGATCAGGCGCGTTCTATAGTTACCAATGCCTTGAAAATGCGGGTAAAGATAATGTGAAGACACCATTGACGGAACTCTGGGGAAAAACGTCGACCGTTATCGATGGGACGAATAAGCCGGAGAGCTGCGGCATTTTCATGGGCGGCAACGGCACACGGGGTATCATTGTCATAGTGAGAAAAGCGAACGGCAATATGGCTTCCCGCTGGGCCAGAAGGATCCTCTCGAAAACCGTCCCCGGGGAATAACCGGCAGCCATAGCGGCCCTGATCACGCGGATAAGATTTTCAGGGCTTCCTTGATGATGGTTTCAATGGAACCGTTTGGGTTTTTCTTCACCAACTCGTCCACAATTTTTGAAGATTTTGCGTCATCGAAACCGAGGGTCACCAGCGCTTCAATGGCATCGTTCTTATGGGTACGAGGCTCCCCGGATTCACCCGCAAGGGATGCCAGTTTTTTCATCTTTCGCTTCAGCTCAAAGATGAGCTTTTCCGCCTTGGTGTTGCCGATGCCGGGAATTTTGGTTAGAAGAGCGATATTCTCGGATTGGACCGCGTCGACGAGACGGCCTACGGTTATGCCGGATAGAATGGATATGGCCATGGCAGGGCCGATGCCGCTGATGTTCAGAAGAATTGAAAAGAGGTCCCGCTCGTTTTCAGTGACAAAACCGAAAAGCTTGAACTGGTCTTCCTTGTGATGGGTGTAGACATAGAGTGTTGTTTCCTTCAATGCCTGGATTTTTTCATAGGTTGAAAGGGGTATGGTCAGGCCGTACCCCACGCCGCTGACGTCCAGGATCACCTCCGTCGGTTTCAGTTCGTCAATTGTTCCTTTTATTTTTGCGATCATGATAAGCCGGTTTCCATTGTGTGATTGTTTTAAAATACTCTATTTTTTTCCCGTATTATTAAAAACAAATTTTTGATAAATTTACATTTTTTTTCAATTTTAGTTGACGTTCGGTAATATTATTGATACATTTAACTAAACAGTTAGTTAAACTAACTAGTTAGTTAATAAAGGTTGCCATGGAAGATATTTCTACTGAACAGAAGATCAAAAAGGCGGCGCTGAAGGAATTCGCGCACTTTGGGCTGGAGGGTGCGCGGGTTGATCGCATTGCCCACAAGGCCAAAATAAACAAGGCCATGATCTATTATCATTTTAAAAGCAAGGAAGATCTGTATGAATCCATATTGACCGAATTCTACCGGGAGATTTTCCCGCGGGTAACCGCCGACATTCCCAAAGACAAGGGGCCCGAAGTACAGCTCGATGCCATTGTGACGTTTTTTATCGATTTCATCAGCAGGGTGGACCAGGACGTTATCCGGATGATGCTCCGCGAGCTTTCCAGCGGAGGCAAGTATTTCAAAAAACTCATGCTCCCCAACGTCATAATTCCCATGATGGGGTTTGTGCAGGAGTTGTTCACCGCCGGGATGGAGCAGGGAACATTCAAGAAAATCGTGCCCCATTTAACCTTTCTTCAAATGCTCGGGTCGATCGTGTTTACCAACGCGATACGGATCACCCTGTTAGACACGGAGATGGGGAAAATGATATTCAACGATGATTTTTTTGAAGATTACAAAAAGAACCTGCTGACAGTTGTGAAGACCGGAATCCTGGCGTCATAAGGAGGGATTATGATGAGCATTGGAAAAATTTTGTCGATCATAATGACATTGCCCCTTGTTGCAGGGCTTCTGCCGCCGCTTGGGGTCTGGGGCGCGCCTGCTCCAAAGAAAATAAGTCTCGATGAAGCCATCACCATCGCCAAGGCCAATAACCACGACTATAAAATTGCGCTCCAGCGCCACAAGGCTGAATCTGAAAAGGTGAACCAGGCGTGGGGGATGCTCCTGCCGGTCGTTGAATCCGAGGCGTCCCTGACACGGCAGGGGGCGGAATCGGGATTCATGAGCATGATGGACGGCCAGTATGACGTCAAGGTCGTGCAGGTAAAGTTCGGGATCAATCCCGGAATGTTCTATAATTCGCTTCAAATGACCCGCAAGGCCTATGCTGTTTCAACGGAGGAATTACGGAAGGTTAAAAGCGACATTGAATTCAACGTCATTGAAAGCTATTTCAACCTCATCCTGGCGGAGGAAATGATAACCATCAGGAAAGACACCATAAAGCTCCTCCAGGAAAATCTGAAAGATGTCAACAGCCTGTATAAAACGGGCAGCGTGCCGCGGTATGAGCTGCTGCAGGCGCAGGTCCAGCTCAAGAGCCAGGAGCCGTTGCTACTGGAGGCGGAAAACCGGTACCGCCTTGCCCTTGAAATGTTTAATTACCAGCTGGGCCTTGACGAGGGGACCTATGTTGCAGACCGGAGCATCATCGAAAAGGAAAAATACCGCGTGGCGGAGAATGATATAGATGCCTTTGTCCACCGGGTCGGGGGTGTGGCCCTCAAGAACAGGCCGGAGATTATCCAGCTGAGGATGAAGAAAGAAATAGCCGGTCACGCGAAGAACATCAACGACTCCTATTACCTGTGGCCGACCTTCACGGCAGGGGGATACTATGGATATAATTATCCGCTTACGACAGCTGGGGAGAAATTGATACCCACGACCAACGGGGGAGCGGCGTACATGGACCTGTCGCAGATCGCCGGGGAGCGGAAATGGCAGCCGAACTGGATGGTCCGCGTCGCAGCGACGTACCGATGGAGCGCTCTGCTGCCTGTTGATTCTTCACGGGCGCAGGGGCGCGAGGCTAAGGCCCGCAGCCTCGAGGCGGAGGAGGAGATCGCCAAGGTAAAACGGCTTATTACCATTTCGATCAAGTCATCCTATTCAAACCTCCTGACGGCAAGCAGGACCATTTCTTCGCACAGGGAAAACGTTGACAAGGCCCGGGAAGGGCTCCGCATAGCCCGCGAAAGCTACCGTGCCGGGGTGATCAAGAACTCTGAATTGTTCGGGGCACAGGTCGCACTCACCCAGGCGCAGGGGGGATATATCAACGCCATCAACAGCTACTACCAGTCACTGGCAAAGCTGAGGAAGGATATCGGAACTGATGACGACAGCTTGATTTTCGGAGGAGAAGACCATGAATAAAAAGAAAATCATTCCCCTGGCCATTGTGGCCGCGGTATTGACGATCTCCATACTCTATTTCGAGGTGTTCCGGCATATCGGCGAGGACGGCAGCCGCATTGAAGGATCGGGAACCATCGAGGTGACCGAGGTCGATATCAGCTCGAAGCTCGCCGGCAGGATAATCGGCATTACCCGCGATGAAGGGGAGAACGTCAGGCACGGGGAGGTGCTGGTGCGGATCGCCTATGACGAGCTGGACGCACAGCGACTTTCAGTCATGGCAAACCTGAACAACGCCAAGAAAAACATGGACCGGGTCAGGGAACTCTTCAGGAGCGGCTCGGTATCAAAAAAGGATTATGATAACATGGAAACCATGTACCGCATGGCAAAGGCGGCCAATGACCAGATCAACGCGGCCATAGACAACGCGGTCATTGCCTCTCCCATTGACGGGGTGGTGCTGGAAAAAAACCTGGAAATAGGCGAGATAGCCTTTCCCGGAACGCCGGTGCTGACCGTGGCGGACATTAAAGACACCTGGATCAAGATTTACGTCAATGAAAAGCAGCTGGGCCGGGTGAAGCTGGGCCAGAAGGCGGAAATCAGCGTTGATTCGTTCCCTGACAAAAAGTTCATCGGCAAGGTGGTGTCCATATCCAACAAGGCGGAATTCACTCCTAAGACGATCCAGACCAAGGACGAGCGGGTCAAGCTGATGTTTGCCGTGAAAATAGCCGTCCCCAACCCGGACCAGAAGCTGAAGCCGGGCATGCCGGCCGATGCCTACATATTAACCGGAGCGGCTAAATGATAACCGCCACTGACCTGACCAGGACCTTCGGGGACATCACCGCCGTTGATTCCCTGAGCTTTACCGTCAATAGGGGCGAAATCTTCGGCATCGTGGGTCCTGACGGGTCAGGCAAGAGCACCCTCCTCAGGATGCTATCGTCGATTCTCGTTCCCGACGGAGGGACCATCACAATCAACGGCATCAATGTGAAGGAAAACCCGTTTAAAATTAAGGAAAGCCTGGCGTACATGCCCCAGCGCTTCGGACTCTACGAGGACCTGACGGTGGAGGAAAACATTTTTTTCTTCGGCAGGCTGTTCCTCCTGTCCAGGCGGGAGATCAGGAAAAAACTCGATTCATTATACGGATTCAGCAGGCTCGGGCCCTATAAAGACCGTCTCGCGGGGAAGCTTTCCGGCGGGATGAAGCAGAAGCTGGGCCTGGTCTGCAGCCTGGTGCACACGCCGGAAGTCCTGCTCCTCGACGAGCCGACGAACGGCGTGGACCCGGTTTCCCGGCGCGAGTTCTGGGACATTCTCTATGAGCTCCTCGGGCAGGGGGTCACCATCATGGTCACCACCGCGTACCTGGATGAGGCTGAGCGGAGCAACCGGGTGGCCCTCATGTACCGAGGGAAATTCATACGCCTCGGGAAGCCGAAGTCGATACGGGAGGAACTGCGGCAGAGAATGCTGCATATAATCGTCGACGATCCGCACAGGGCGGAGACCGCGCTGAAAGTTGACGGCGGCATGAAGATCGTCCGGACCGGGAATTCCATCAGAATTTTTACCGGCACCTTGGAGAAGACAAAAAAGCAGGCGGAACAGCTGTTGAAAAGGAAGGGGGTCGGCATACTCAAGGCCGAAGAGGTTATGCCGCGGCTGGAAGACAGCTTCATCGAGATAATAACCAGGGAGGAGGACCGATGAAAGCCTTTGGTTCCCTCATGCGCATGACCGCAATAGCGGACAAGGAATGGATCCAGATCCGCCGTGACGGCCGGAGCCTTTTCCTGACGCTGTTTATACCCACGCTCCTGGTGCTGCTGTTCGGCTACGCCCTGGTCTTTGACGTCAAGAATGTGAAAGTCGCCGTGTACGACCAGGACCGGAGTTATATTTCCCGCCAGTACCTTGAGCGGTTCAAGCATACCGAGTATATCTCGATCGTGCAGTATGTCGATAATTACAAGGATATCGACCGGCTCATAAATACGGGCAGGATTGCCATGGCCGTGGTGATCCCGCCTTCTTTTGAACGAAAATTCAATTCAGGAAAATACGCCGATATACAGGTCCTGGTGGACGGCTCTGATTCCATGTCTGCGCTGATCGCGACCGGCTATGTTAAGGCCATAAGCTATGAGTTCAACAGGGATTATCTGGCCCGGGGATTGAGAAAAAAAGGATTAACCTCGTTGAAACAGCCGGTGGAGATAAAAAACAGGATATGGTATAATTCCGAGCTGAAGAGCCGCAATTTCATCATCCCCGGCAACCTTGGCCTCATCCTGGCCATCATATCGGCCCTGATCACCTCCCTCACCATTTCCCGGGAATGGGAGCGCGGCACCATGGAGACACTCATTACAACGCCGGTGCGCGGCTACGAAGTGGTGCTGGGGAAACTGGTGCCCTATATTTTCATCGGCATTTTCGATGTTGTCTGCGCCCTGGTCATCGGGTATTTCGTTTTCAACGTGCCCTTCAGGGGAAGTTTTATCGAGCTGATTCTCATATCCATACTGTTTCTGGTGGGGACCAGCGGTCTGGGCATACTCATCTCTTCGCTGACGAGGGTCCAGGTACTTTCCGTGCAGGTTGCCATCGTCGTTACCTATCTGCCGTCATTCATGCTCTCTGATTTTATCTTCCCCATTAAAAACATGCCGGTGATCATCCAGGCCATAACGTATATAATTCCGGCAAAATACATGATCGTCGTGCTGAAGGGGATCATCCTCCGCGGCGTCGGGTATCCGGTGCTGATAACGCAGATAATCTTTCTGTCAATATTCTGCATTCTGGTGCTTGCCCTGTGCGTAAAAAAGTTCAGGGTCAGCCTTCCGGACAAGTGATGAAGAGGCACAGGTGACATGAAAGCGTTTATCAGACCAAAAGTTCTTGCAAGCATGATAAAAAAGGAATTCGCCCAGGTGCTCCGCGACATCCGGATGCGGGGCGTCGTCTTCGGGCCGCCGATAATCATGATCGTCGTTTTCGGTTATGCCATCAACCTTGATGTCAATACCGTGAACTTGGCGGTTATGGATGAAGACAAGACCCCGATGAGCCGGGGACTGATCGAAAAGTTCACCGGATCCGGATATTTCAAACTGCATTCATATCTGTACTCGGACAGGGAATTGACACCGCTCATGGACCATGGACAGGTGGAAGCGTTTATCCATCTGCGGCGGGGCTTGTTAAAAAACCTTAAGACAGGTAAAGCCTCGGAATTGCAGGTGATCATAGACGGAAGCGATTCCAACAGGGGTGCGATCATAACCGCCTATGTCAACGAGATAATGCAGGGTTTTTTCATGGATGAATACCTCGGAAGGATCAAAGCGCAGGTCCTGTATCGCATGTCCGGCCTGTCGGGAACGCAAACGGGAGAGGCCGCAGGGATAGTAATGCCCAAAGGCGTCCGCATTCTTGACCGGGCTTATTTCAATCCGACACTCCTCAGCAAGAACTATTTCCTTCCCGGCGTCATCGGCTTCATTGTTTCCCTCATAACGGTCATGCTGACGTCGATGTCGATCGTCAAGGAGCGGGAGTCGGGGACGATGGAGCAGATCGTCGTGTCGCCCATCAAGCCCATGGAATTCATCATGGGAAAAACGATTCCCTTCGCCATCATTGGTTTTATCGATATGCTTATTGTTTCAATCATAACAATTTTCTGGTTCGGCGTGCCGTTCAAGGGGAATATATTGTTTCTCTATTTTGCGGCGTTTTTCTATATTCTTTGTTCGCTGGCGGTGGGTATATTCATTTCCACCATATCTAAAACGCAGCAGCAGGCGATGATGTCGTTTTTCCTATACTTCATCCCGGCAATTCTTTTTTCGGGATTTGCCTTTCCCATCTATGCCATGCCGGAAACGATTCAGTTCATCACCTACTTTAATCCCCTCATGTACTTTATAGTGATCATACGGGGTGTTTTTCTTAAGGGTGTCGGCATAACGGTTTTATGGAAGGAGCTTCTGGTGCTCGTCATCATCGGTGCGGTGCTGCTCAACATCAGTGCCCGCAGGCTGAGCAGGAGGATGGAGTGATGGAAAAGGCGGTTGAGATAAGGAACCTGACAAAAAAATTCGGCGATTTCACCGCGGTGAACAATATCAGCCTGTCGGTGGAGAAGGGGGAAATCTTCGGTTTCCTCGGACCCAACGGGGCGGGAAAGACGACCACCATCAAGATGCTTTGCGGGATCCTGATGCCGACTTCCGGCGAGGGCCGGGTATCGGGGTACGATATCATCAGCGAGCAGGAAAAGATCAAGACCATCATCGGGTACATGTCCCAGCGCTTCAGCCTGTATGAGGACCTCACGGTCGTGGAGAACCTGGAATTTTACGGAAGCATATACGGCCTCGAAGGGGCGCGGCTGAAGCAGGCCATCGGCCGGGTGGTCGACATGGCGGGCATCGGCGACAGAAAAAACGAGCTGATCAAAAACCTGCCCGGCGGCATGAAGCAGCGCCTGGCCCTGGGGGGCGCCATACTCCACGATCCGCCGATACTGTTCCTTGACGAGCCAACGTCCGGCGTGGACCCCCTCATGCGCCGGAACTTCTGGGACATAATCTACCGGTTTTCCGAGGAGGGGCGGACCATCTTCGTGACGACCCACTACATGGACGAGGCGGAGCACTGCAACAGGATCGCCCTGGTCATTGGGGGGCAGATCATTGCCCTTGATTCGCCGGAGTCGCTGAAAAGGAATTTTACCAATTCGGTCTATTCGATCGTAACGGATGATTTTCTGGAGGTATTTGAAAAAATCAGGTACCGGGATTTCATAATCGAAGCGGCGATCTTCGGCGCAGACATTCATATTCTGTGTGAAGCTGATGTTCCGGTAAAAAGAAAGGTAACCGCATTTTTCAGGGAACATAACATATCATCCTATTCGATTAACCGGATCACTCCCAGCCTGGAAGATGTCTTCGTGAGCAATGCCAGAAAATTCAGCCTATGAGGCCTGACCGTAATGCGACCCGTCATTTTTTTCTTGAATATTCTGTGAAACGGATATTGGATGGCTCGGGATCCGCGGTCCCGTGATTGGCAATGAAACAATACCTGAAACATGGCGTCACGCCCTTCCTCATGACCATGAGCCTGTCCAGTGTCATGGGGCTCTGTGTTATCATGGGGGCCGCTTACGGCTGCAGCAAAGGACATGACCGGAGATATGTTTGCGGTGATGCGCGCTTTTCCATATCGTTCCCGGAAACATGGAAAACAAAGGAAAACCTGAAGGGCACCAGAATTCTCGCCGAGATTCCGGATGAAGAAGGTTCGTCGGTTATCAGGCAGAATGTCAATGTCGTCGTGGAAGAAATAGCGAAGCCTGTTTCCCTGAACGGGTATGTCGAGCAGCAAAAAATCGGCCTGCAGAAGTTGCGCGGCGTGAAGATTCTCACCGCCGGTGAAACCACCGTTGACGGCAGTCCGGCGAAGTGGCTTACCTACAGCTACACCATCCGCGATTTTGGGTACCAGGCCCTGGTGTATGTCCTGAACAGGGACGAGCGGTATTATGTGATTACCGGCCTCTGCCAGATAAACGCGTTCCACAAGCATAAAGAGCGGTTTCATTCAATTGCCAAAAGTTTCAGGTTTGAATAGCATTCGTATCGTATTCTCGCAAAGCATAATCGGAAAGGCATGACAGCACTGTTCACTGATAATGATTTCGTTTTTTTTAAAAATGCATTGATGGAAGCGGGCGCCATGGCCCGCCGGATCCAAAAGGAAACCATCGCGGTCAACAGAAAGAGTGACCGGTCGATAGTTACCCAGGCGGACCTGATGGTTCAGGACTTGCTGATGCAAAGGATCTCCGACCGCTATGATAACGTTACTTTCATCATGGAAGAAAACAACTCGGGGTCGGTCCCGGACATCGGGGACGACACCTTGTCCGCAATTATCGATCCCATAGACGGCACGGCAATGTTCAGCATGCATCTCCCGGAATGGTGCGTTTCAGTGGGAATATTCAGAGGATATACCCCTGTCTATGGATTTGTTTATTCCCCCGGTTTTGACATGCTTTTTTATAATGATGACGGTAATGCCTACATGAATGAACGGCCCCTGCGCGCGGAAAGGAAGATCATCATTGATAATGAAACCAATATTTTCTGCGCTTCGGAAGTGAGCAACCGGTTCTTTTTTGATTTCCCGGGCAAGATACGAAATCTCGGTTCGACGGCGCTGCACGCCTGCCTTGCGGCTGATAACGCGCGCAACAGGACCCTCGCTTTCATCGGCAAATCCAACCTGTGGGACTGGGCCGGGGCGGTGCCGATCGTGCTGAAGGCCGGCTGTATGGTCAGGTATTTCGGCGGCGAAGAGATCGATTACCGCGCCGTGATCGAGAACAAGAACCGGCTCCTGGATTATGTCGTGGTATATAATGTCGATGATTTTGATTCCATCCGGAATATTTTCAAGCCACGGCCGGTATGACGACCTGAAAAGGATCATGGTTATGGGTGTCATGCCGCGCGGCTTTTTCCGATAGGTATTAATGAAAAATAATCCGCGCAGTGCATACCATTCAAATCCGCTGCATATGAAATTATTAAGAGAAAATAATTGCCCGGCATTGAACAAAAAACAGACAAATGAAAAAAATATCCTGAGTCAGTCAGGTTGATTTCAGGAAGCAGTAACGGGAAAAGGTGAAAAGTGTATAGTGCCGATTAATATGTTGACATTAATATACGCCGGATTGATTCTGACTCCAAGAAGAGTTTGTTGTTAGGAATGAGAATATGCCACGGCCCAGGATTTTCGGTTATCTAGCAGTATTATTTGCGTTGATTCTTACAGGATTTTTCATCTATTCCCTGACCCTTGTGTTCAATGAAAATATAACGTTTAGCCAGATTGATTTGCAGCAGTTGAGCAACTTTACGTTCTATGCGATTGCCGCTCCGATTGGCCTGGTGTCAATGGTCGTCATTGGAACCGGATTCTGGATCGGCTGGACAATTCTTGCGATAAAGGTGGTGCCTCCCATGCCTGAAATAGTTGAGAAAAAAGATTTTTCGAAAATCAAAGCCTTTTTCATGTGTATCATAACGCTGGCCCTGGGAGTTCTTTTGATCTACGGCATTTACATAAGGAACTTCTGGGCCCTGGCGATACCCGCCGCGGCTATCTGCATCGTCATACTGGGTGCCGTGTTCTGGGTCGGCATCGCCATCATAACAACCCGTTCAACGCTGCCGGAAGAAAAGCAAAAGTCTTAAACAACCATGAGGGTTTTGCTGTTATGTTACCGTGGCAGTCCTTTTTGCGGGGGCCTCGGTATTTATCTTTATTATCTGAGCCGCGAGCTGGCCAGGCTTGGCGTCGAGGTTGATGTTCTCGTGGGGCCGCCGTATCCTGATCCTTTGGACAAATGGGCGACGGTTCATCCTGTCGAGAACCTGAATATCTGGATGGTAAAGACAAAAAAATTCGGTTATGACCGGCTGAAACGGGTTTTTTCCTTCTGGAATTTCATCGACTATATCCTGACCCGCTTTCATATTTTTCCTGAAATGGAAACCTTCAGCATGAGGGCTTTTTTTAAAATCCACAAACTTCTGAAGGAGCGGAACTACGATCTCATCCATGACATCAATGGCCTGGGGTGGGGCCTCCTGTTCATGAAGGGCTTCGGCATCCCGGTCATATCGACCATCCATCATCCCCTCACCAAGGACCGTGAAGCTGATCTGATGATGGACAAGGATTTCTGGGGGCTTCTCACCTCGGTCCTGTTCTATCCGCTCACGATGCAGCGGATCGTCATCAACCGCCTTGACAGGGTCATCACGTCGTCGAAAGAGGGGATTGATGAGCTGAAGCGCGCCTTCGGCCTTAACAAAGATAAAATTTCCGTTGTCTATAACGGCCTTGACGTGGAAAGCTTCAGAAACACCGGTGAAAAAAGGGAGAAGCAAACCATCCTCTTCGTGGGCAATACCGAGGACCATAAAAAAGGGATCATCTTTCTCCTGGAGGCCCTTGCGGAGCTCCCGGAGGGAATAGGCCTCACGATTGTCGATGAAGGACCGCCGCTGAAGAAGAACGCTGCGGAGCTCATAAAAAAGATCGGCGTGGAGAAGCGGGTGAAATTTACCGGCAAGGTTGACCATAAAACCCTCGTGAGTTTATACAGCAGGGCCACCGTGCTGGTCATGTCATCGCTGTATGAGGGATTCGGGCTTCCGGCAGCGGAGGCGATGGCCTGCGAAACACCGGTGGTCGTGACCAGGGCAGGCTCACTTCCCGAGGTCGTGGATTCTTCCTGTGGGATCCTCGTGGAGCCCGGAAACGCGCGGGAGCTCCGGGAAGCGATCATGGCCATTCTCAAGGACGGCGGATCCCGGGACCGGATGGGCAGAAACGGCAGAAAAAAAGCGGTGGAAAATTTTTCCTGGCCCGTCGCGGCGAGGAACACTCTTGAAGTATATCGTGATGTAATCAATAAATACAGGAGAGCTCAATGAAAATATGTCTGTTAAGCTACCGTGGCAATCCGTATTGCGGCGGACAGGGTATCTATGTCATGTACATAGCGCGCGAGCTGGTGAAGCTCGGCCATGAAGTACATGTCGTTGCCGGGCCTCCCTATCCTTTTGACGAGGAAGGCGTTGTCATTCACCGGGTGAGCAACCACAATTACTTTAACAAGAAAAAGGATTTCATCAAGCCCCACAAGCCCTTTGCAACGTTTCAGCCACTCAACTTTTATGAATTTGTCGCAGCAAAGATGGGGATTTTTCCCGAGATAGAAACCTTTTCAATCAGGGCCTTTTTTAAGCTGAAAGAGCTCCTGAAGACCCACAAGTTTGATATAATCCACGACAACCAGTGCCTCGGTTACGGCTTCCTGCTGATACAGAGACTGGGGGTGCCCTTCATTTCGACGATACATCATCCCCTGACCATTGACCGCTCGACCTGGTTTGAGTACCCGTCGGACTTCAATATCAAGATGAGGCGGATCCTGTATTACCCCCTCCTGATGCAGAAATTCGTGGCCAACAGGATGTACAAGATCATTACCGTTTCCCATAACGCGGCCATAGAGATAAACAAGGCCTTCGGCGTAAAGCAGAAGAACATAAACGTGATCTACAACGGGATGGATTCAAGCCTGTTCTACCCGGTAAAGGGCGTGCAGAAAAAGAAGAACAGCATCATCTTTGTGGGCAACGTGGAAGACCGCAAGAAGGGCGTCATCTATCTCCTTAAAGCCATGACCCTCACGAAGCACAAGGTGAGCCTGACCATCGTTGACGGCGGGGCGCCCAACCGGAGCACGGTGCCGAACTTGATAAACAAGTTCGGTCTCAACGGAAGGGTCACCTTTACCGGTAAGATTCCTATCGATAAGCTGATCCGCCTTTATTCCCGGAATGAAATAGCCGTTCTCCCATCGCTGTATGAGGGGTTCGGCTTCCCCGCCGCAGAGGCCATGGCCTGCGAGCTGCCGGTCCTCACCACCACCGCGGGAGCCCTCCCGGAGGTCGTGGGAGAGCACATGAAGACCGGCTACCTGGTGCCGCCGCGCGACGCCCACGCAATAGCTGAAGGCATAGACTTCCTTCTGGACAACCCGGACCTGCGCAGGGAGATGGGAAAAGCGGCGCGGAAGAGGGTGCTGGAAGTGTTCACCTGGGAAAACGCCGCCCACGAGCTGGTCGCCATGTACGATGAGGTGATCAATGCTCACCGTTGATTTTGACAGGCTTGCTGTCAAAAAAGGTGACATAGCCCTGGATGCGGGGTGCGGATTCGGAAGGCATTCGCTGGAGTTCGTGTCCCGCGGCGCGACCGTCTACAGCATGGACATGGACATGGAAAGCCTCCGGAAAACGCGCTTTTCCCTGACCGAGATGAAAAAGCACCTGAAGAACTCCATGCCGCGATATCTGGTCCATTCCGGGGACGCGCTCAACCTGCCCTTCAAGGACGAATCCTTTGACCGGATCATCTGTTCGGAGGTCATGGAGCATGTGCGTGACGATGATCTGGCGTGCCGGGAGCTGGCCCGGGTTCTAAAGAAAAACGGCAGGATAGCCATTACGGTGCCCACGGTCTTCAGCGAGCATATCTATGACCTCCTGACCTATGAATACTACACCTCGCCGGGCGGGCATATCAGAAGATACTTTCCCGGCGAGCTGGCGGCCCTGATGCGCCGTAACGGATTGGAAGTCTACGCCATCGGGTTCAAGCATGCCTTTCACACGATCTGGTGGATGATACGTTCCGTCGTCGGGCTTCATCTGAGCGGCCATCCCATAACAAAGGCGTACCACAAATTCCTCCACCTGGGGCTCTATTCAAACATGGTCAGAAAAGCCGAGTCTTTTTTTGACTATTTTTTCCCGAAAAGCGTGGTCATCTACGCCTGGAAAAGATAGGGACCCGTCCTCGCGTCCGGCGCCCTCATCGTATCGCCGGTAAAAAATCACTTGCTATGTGAATACGCTTCAACTATCTCTGTCATAAATCTGAACTAATCTCTGAAATTGATGGTTGTGATGAAACGTGCATTTGCTGCTGTAATCGCCTTGTTTTGTTTTTCCGCATCCGCGGGGGCTGAATATTACCGGGGACGGTATATCAACAATTTCGGGAATTCGTCCGAATCCCTGGGACGCGCAGGCACGGGGGTCACCTCCTCGGGCGTTGAACAGTTCTACATCAATCCAGCCTCCATTGCCGATGCCGAGCGTATCGGGGCGAGCCTCCAGTACGGGACCCTGCCCCTGCCGACCCGGTTCTATGACGGCGGTTTATCCCTGGCTGTGCCCACTTCGTACGGCGTAATCGCCGGATCATTCAGGTACCTCAATTTTCCCCGGAGCATAGACTTGACGGAGGGATACAGCTTAAGCGTGGGGAGCGCCCGCGACCTGACACGGCAGCTGATGCTCGGGTTTTCACTGAACTTTGTCTATGGACTGGGAAAGGGGGCATCCTATTACGCCGGAGGGAATCTCGGGTTCATTTATAAATTTCCTGAAACCGGCGTACGATACGGATTCTGCATACATGACCCGAGGATCGGACTTGCGATAAATTTCGGATATCCCTTCGGCAGTCACCCCGGCTATGCCGATATGAATGCCATTACCATCGGCTACAGTTTCAAGTTTTTTGATATAAAGCATTTCAACATCGGCCTGCATAATGAGTTTACGGTCCTCAATTACCGCGATTTTCCGGTTAAAATCGCCCTTGAAGCCGAGATTTTTGATATACTCATCTTCAGGGGCGGATATGTGATCCCCCACGCATACAACAGCGGCGGCTTTACCACCGGATTTGGCCTCAAGCTTGATACCGAGAGCTTCAAGGGCTCGTTGAATTATGCGCTGAATTTCTATCCGCGCATGAAATACGTACACTACCTGGGCGTCAATTTTGAATATGGAAAGCTGGACCGTGAGCCTCCGGAAACGGAGATCGTGCCGGACAAGAAGGATATATCGCCGAACCATGACGGCTCCCGGGACTATGTGTTATTCAAACTGGGAGTGTTTGACCGGAGCAGGATAAAGGGCTGGAAACTGCAGGTTGTGGATTCCGGTTCACAGCTGGTGAAGGACTATTCCATATCCGAGCGCGACATCAGCGACCGGCTTTCTGCGCAGGAATTTTTTAAGAGGCTTTTTAAAAAACGCGAGTCAATGGTTGTTCCGGAAAAAGTTATCTGGGACGGCACGGACGCCAGGGGAAAGATTGTAGCCGACGGGAAATACAGTTACTCCTTTACCGCCTGGGATGACAAGGATAATATCGCGATAGCAAAATCCGGCTCTATCACCGTTGACAATACGCCGCCGGAAGTGACCCTTGACAAGAGTGATGAGCTTTTCTCTCCCAACAAGGACGGGAGAAAGGACGTCTATGTCATCGGGCAGAAAATTAAGACCGCCCCGGAGGATGAATGGTATGCAGGTTTTAAAGATTCCCAGGGCAACGTGGTGAAAAATTATAAATGGACCGGTCCTGCCGTGCCTGCGCGGCTTGTATGGGACGGTAAAAACGACGCCGGGGAAGATGTCCCCGAAGGATTGTACAGCTATTTCATATACAGCACGGACAAGGCCGGCAACTCGGCCCACGGCGATATCGGCTCCATAACCCTGACAAGGAAATATGAAATCGCCGACATTACCATGTCCTCAGAGTATTTTTCCTTCCAGAAGGATGCGGCCCTGAAATTTTTCCCTACCCTTTCCAGCACCTACGGCCTGGTGGAATGGAAGATACTTGTATTGGACCAGGGCTTGAAGGTCATCAAAGAAATTACCGGCGGTACTACGATCGATAAAATGATTTCCTATGATTGCACTGACAGCAGCGGTGAGCGTCTGAAGGACGGTACCTACTATGCCCGATTCTTGGCGTCCTTCAAGAGCGGCAATGCGCCGGAATCATTCAACAAGAAGTTCATCGTTGATAGCACGGCGCCGAAGTTATCGGTTTCGCATTCCCCGGGGCTGTTTTCACCAGACGGCGACCGGGAAAACGATCTCTTGAAAATCGAGCCCCGGGCAAAAGACGACACGGGAATAAAACAATGGAAGATCATAATCTATGCCTCATCAGGAGAGCCCTTCAAGACGTTCACGGGGAATGGGCCGGTGCCGGGAGAGATACTTTGGGACGGTCTCGGCGATAACCTGGACATCGTCGAATCGGCCGCTGACTACACCATCGTTTTTGAGGCGGTCGACATGGCGGGTAACAGGGGCGTCTCGTCTCTGGACCGGCTCGAAGTGGATGTGCTGGTCATGGTGACGGAACGGGGGCTTAAAATCCGGATCAGCAACATAGAATTCCCCTTCGGGAGCAATGAGATCAAGTACAAGGGAAAAGTGATCCTGGACCGGGTATTTCAGATACTGCAGAAATACGAGAGCTATGAAGTCGTCATCGAGGGCCACACCGATGACATCGGCAAAGAGGAGTATAACCTGGAGCTCTCGGAACGGCGGGCCAAGGCGGTAACCGACTACCTGCTGAACAGGGGGATCCGGGCTGACCGGCTCAAATATGTCGGGATGGGGGAAACGGTACCGCTGTACCCCAACGACGGCGATGAACACAGAAGGAGGAACAGAAGGGTGGAATTCATGCTGATCAAAAAGGTATCCGAATAATGTACCTTGTTTTTTCGGACCTGGACGGGACTATCCTTGACCATGATACCTATAGCTATGAACCGGCGCGGGAAGGCCTGGCATTGCTGAAAAGATATGCCGTCCCTCTGGTGCTCGTATCAAGCAAAACGCTCCCTGAAATGAAAATTATTCACGAAGAACTGGGCCTTGAAGCGCCTTTTATTTTTGAAAACGGCGGCGGCATTTTCTGGCCCGAAAAAAAAAATCCCGAACTCCTCGGCGCGGATGTATCAGAATTAAGGGAAAAAAAGGAACTGCTGGAGGCCGGGATTGGCGAACCGGTCATGTTCATTACCGATATGAGCGCGGAAGAAATCGCGCGGCGTACGGGTCTGTCCCGCGAGAGGGCCCTGCTGTCCCAGAAAAGGCTGACCTCCCTCCCCTTTGTCATCCCATCGGGGAAAGCGATCATGCCGGAGGAGATGGAGAGCATAACAAAGGCCCTTGCTGAGGAAGGCCTTTCAATTACAAAGGGGGGCAGGTTCTATCATTTGCTGCCGGCGGGGTCCGACAAGGGTTCGGCAATCCGGCGGATCATCGGACACTACCGCAAGGGCGAAGGGACAGTCACCGCGATAGGGATCGGCGACAGTGAAAATGACAGGGCCATGTTCAGGGCTGTCGATGTACCCGTGGCGGTGCGAAAGAAGGACGGCACGGTGATAGAAACGGGCGTTGACCATGTGCGAACAACCAGTGGCGCCGGGCCGGTCGGCTTCACGGAGGCGGTGAAACAGACGGTGATTTTTGCCATAACACAGGGCGGGGAACAACAATGAAATCTCTTGTGAATATGATCATCGGTATTGTTGTCTGGATCTTTAATTTCATCAAGGGACTGTTCCGGAAGCTCCTTGATACATTTTTTGAAATAAATATCTGTGAAAAAGCAATCGTTATCGGCACGGTTCTCGCCTTTGCGGCAGTCGTCGCGCCCATGGCGAGGTACCGGATCTTTGATTCCTATTTCACGATAAATAATCCGATAGCCCATTACATGATCGGCATCGCGCTGGCCATGCTGGTAACCGTGTATTTTCCCGGTTTGATCGTCATGGTCATACGGATCATTCTGAATATGTTGTATCTGATCAATCTGATATACCTTCAGGCCGCCCACGAAATAAGCAGGGCACCCTATGAGCTGAGCGCGGGATATTACCTGAACATAATCATTGCGGTGGTGTATGTTCTTCTGGCGCTGGGCAGTTTTTTTCTGTACGGGGAATCCTGATTTTCAATTATATCACTGTCGATCATCGGCATTACGCCGATTCCCTTTACCTGAAGCCTCCGCGCTTTGCCCATTGGTGTTTAGCCATCAATGCCCCGCTCATTTTCTTGACCGTAATGAATGGCGCGGTCAACGGATAGAATCCCTTCTGATTTTTTTAAAAAAATCTTCCAAATCAAAAAAATTTATTGCATCATATAAAACAAAATAACATCTCATTCCAAGAAAGGGTATAAACACCTGTAGGTTATTGCATTTTGGATATTTTTTCCTGGAGCCTACGGCAAGGGAAACCATGTGCAATTTCGAATAAAAGTACAGGTCTATTAATAGTATGGTAAGGAGTGTTTTATGGCAAAGCATCAATTTCAGACAGAAGTGAACCAGCTTCTTCACCTGATAATTCATTCCTTGTATTCTCATAAGGAGATATTTTTAAGGGAACTCATTTCAAATGCCTCGGATGCGCTGGACAGGCTCAAGTACCTGACCCTGACGGATGACAAATTCAAAAATTTGAATTTTGAACCAAGGATCGATATTTATTTTGATGATAAAAAAAACAAAACTCTGACTATCGCGGATTCAGGCATTGGCATGAACGAACATGACCTGGAGGAAAACCTGGGGACCATCGCCCACTCGGGCACCAGGGGGTTTGTCGAACATCTGACCGGCGACGCGCGCAAGGACTCGAACCTGATCGGCCAGTTCGGCGTCGGGTTTTACTCATCGTTCATGGTGGCGGATAAGGTCGAGGTCGTGAGCAGAAAGGCCGGCGATGAAAAAGCCTTCCGGTGGATCAGCGACGGAAAAGGCGAATATGAGATCCAGGAGGGAGAACGTGATACCCAGGGGACCTCGGTGACCCTCTATCTGAACAAAGAAGGGGCCGAGTACGCCGACCGGTGGCAGATTGAAACGGTCATAAAAAAGTACTCAAATCACATCCCATTCCCAATCTATCTCCATTATGAAGGAACCAGGTATGAGGGAGAGGGCGATAAAAAAAAGGAAATAAAAGAACCAAAGACCGAGCAGATCAATGCCGCCTCTGCCATATGGAAGCGTCCCAAATCGGAGCTCAAGGACGAAGATTACAACGAATTTTACAAATCGATTTCCCACGACATGGATGAGCCCCTGCTGTGGAGCCATATCCATGCCGAAGGGAAGCTTGACTACACCACGCTTTTTTTCATCCCCAAGCACGCTCCCTTTGACCTGTTCAGGGCGGATTACCACCCCGGGGTGAAGCTGTATGTAAAGCGGGTGTTCATCACCGATGACGACAAGGAGCTCATGCCGGTATACCTACGGTTTGTCCGCGGCGTAATCGATTCGGAAGACCTGCCCCTCAATGTCAGCAGGGAGATACTCCAGCAGAACCGCATCCTGGCGAAAATAAAGGCCTCGTCGGTTAAGAGGATCCTGGATGATCTATTGAAGCTCCAGAAAAACGACCGGGAGAAATATAACGAATTTTTCAAGGAGTTCGGCATACCCATCAAGGAAGGGCTCTATCAGGACATGGAAAACCATGACAAGATCATGGATCTGGTGATGTACAAATCGACCAAGGTGGACGGCTACACGACCTTCGAGGAATACAAGGGACGCATGAAGCCTGACCAGGACGCGATCTATTATATAACCGGTTCAAAGGAAGGCAACTTGAGAAATTCTCCCCTCCTTGAGATGTACAAGAACCGTGACATTGAAGTGCTGGTCATGGACGATGAGATCGATGATATCGTCATCACCACGGTTCCCAGGTTCAAGGACATAAATCTCAAGTCAGTCAACCGGAGCGACGCGGCGGAGAGCCTCAAGAGCGAGGAGGACAAGCGGAAGGAAAAAGAAATAGAGCCTCTCATCAAGAAGATAAAGGATGTGCTGGGAGACCTGGTCAAGGACGTCAAGGCGAGCACGCGCCTCAGCGACTCGCCGTCCTGCATCGTTGCCGACGAGAAGGACCCCACGATACAGATGCAGCACCTGTTCAAGGCCATGGGGCAGAAAAACGTGCCCGATTTCAAGCCGATCCTCGAGATCAACCCCGAGCATGAGATAATCAGGAAACTTGAGGGAACCGATGATACGGCGGTGATAGAGGACATAAGCCACCTGCTCCTCGAACAGGCGATGCTCATCGAGGGGGTTGAACTGAAGAGCCCCAGCGAGTTCGTGAAGAGGCTGAACCGGGTCATGGGCAAGGCGCTCTAAGAAAGGGGTCCTTTGCAGACCTTCAATCTGAAGCGGGCAGAATAAAATTAAAATATCGAAAAAAAAGACGGCCATTTCGGCCGTCTTTTTTTATTACGATACTACCAAACTACCAAGCAATTAGAACGAGAACTGTACCTGCGTGTGGTATTTATGATCGACGGAAGGTCCTAAATTACCTTTCCATTGTGTCTGATGACGGCCATATTCAAAGGCAACATGAATATAATCGTTAAGATACCAGAACACATTTGCAAGAATACATTCATTCCATTGAATGTTGCCAAGAGCAATATTTCTTTTGTTGCTCTTTTTAATCCCGCCATACGCTGCTGAAAACAGAAGAGGAATGGGAGCGACTTTCCTCAGGTCGATCTGTACCTGGGCGTAACCACCCTGCATCGGGATTCCGAGAATTTTAGTGCTCGTGAAGTTTTCAACAGCGCCGTTCTGGCCGCCGCCATTGAGGAAGGTGTCCATGTTGTTCCCGCGCCAGTATGCGGCAAGCAGAGTGACAAGGGACACCTGTACTTTTCCGAAGGCCTGGGCGGAATAGGATTTGGTCAGCTTTGACCACTTCTGGGCGAGAAAAGCCTGCTGGTTAGTAGTGAGGATAGCAGTGCCCCATATCAAATTATTTGTATACGACGCAAGGTTGAATGCATGTCGTTCCAGCTGATAATGTCCGGTACCTCCGAAGGTCAAGTTGAATATTTCATTGGGATTGACAACAAACGTAATACGGGCACGACCGCCGGGATATTTGCTCGCTTCACCGGGACCGCGGTCGTCAAGCTGGACGCCATTATCGCCGGGGAACAGATCCGTGGGTTGGCCTGAGTCAGCACCTGCCTGTACGCGGGCAGCGGCGGCTTCAATCGTGACATTGAATTTGTCATTGCCAATCTTCTGGCCAAGCCAGATCATCGGTTCCCTCATGAAAAGGTTACCGTTTTCGCCAAAGGGAATGAAAGTCGCAGTGAGAGGTTGGGCAGGCATGGCCATGGCGACAGACCAATACTGTCCGATCACGAGGAATGTACCCGAAGGCCAGTCAAAGCGGCCAAGGGCGTGACGCATGCGGATCATTCCCTGGCGGTTTCCCGTTCCAGACCTCGTCATGGTTCCCCAGAAGTCGAATTCAACCTGGGCCATGGTATCGGCCAGGAGGACTTTCGGTCCTTTGACTATTAGGCCGAGCCTGGTGACGCGCATATCAATTACAAAGGACCCTCCACGCTGCGCGGCTGTTTTCTTAATTGTAAATAATTTTTGACTTGATGTGCCGGCAGTTATGAATTGAGTCGCAAGCGACGTTCCCAAAGGATTAAAGTATACATTATGGTTTTCTGTTAAAAGCGGACTAGATTCATGGCGAACGTCGGTAGTGTTATATACCATATCAAATCTGACAAAACCATATAACTGTGCCTTTAAATACTCGCCATTGAAAATCATCAGCTTTTCTTTGCCTTTAGGCTTTTCTTGTTTAACAGGTTCTACAAGTTCAACGCCTTTCTTATCCTGGGCCTTCTTGTCTTGCGGTTTTGCCTGCGCGAAGAGCGCAGTGGCGGAAAATATAAATGCCGCAAGGAGGAGCAGCCCGAATAGTCTTTTTTTGAGCATAGAAATCCTCCAAAAAAAAATTTTTAGTGAATCTTCTAAACAGCTGGAAATAAATCAAACATTTTTTGTAACAAAAGGTAAATTATTAGGTTAGAGTGATGCAGAAAAAAAATGATTTTAATGCCGTTATTTTGTCACTCTTGGTTAATCTTTTCTGGCTGATATGTTGAAAAAAAAGCCTGTAACAGGCTCTGTTTACAGGCTTTTTCCGACGCTCAATGGTAGTTCGAAACGCATTATTTATCAATGGCTTCAATACTTTTATCCAGCAATGGAAGCCATTCGGAATCCTTGAAATAAGCCCTGGTTTTTACGAGAAAATCCCTTTCAAGGTCCTTATTTTTTTCTGCAGAGATCAGGGACCCGCAGTAAAAGGTGCCGTACATGAAGGTCTTCAGGAGGTTGTAATAATGCAGCTGGGCCTTGTCCCCGTTCTGCTCAATGTTCTGGTAAAGGTTTTTCATCCTGTTTTCAATCTTTATTTTCCCTATAAAAACGATCTGATTGGGCCCGACATCAATCACCGTGCTCTTGATGGCATCCGCGTCATAAAAGCTGTTATAGCAGTTGTCGGTCTGGGTGAAAAAAGACGCGACCGCGGCGTATTTTCCCGGCTGGGCGTTGATGAGATAGGCGTAGTCACCCCTGACATAATTGGAAGGTATGATACGGTTGCCCAGGTTGTTCTCGTCTTTTTCATCAAGCTTTACAAAATAGACCGTTTCCGGCTTGTTGTTGAAAATTGAAAGGGTAACGGTACGCAGGGAAATGCCGATGACCGAGCTGTCCTTGTTCTCGGCAACCTTGAGGTTCTTGGGGAGGCCGCAGCCGAAGAATGATAATGCAATAATGATAAATAAAGTTTTTTTCATGGAGGCCTTCCTGTTGTTATGAATGTAAAATTACCCGTTCATCCGAATGATCGATTACCGTTCCGATGATACGCGCGGATTCTCCTGACTGTTTCAGCCGCTCCACGGTCGTTTCAGCGTGAGCGTTGTCAACGAATACCATCATGCCGATACCCATATTGAACGTGGTATACATCTCGCGGTCGCTGACGTTCCCTTCGCTCTGTATGATTTTGAAAATTGGGTGAACCTCGAACGTTGAGCGGTTGATCTGCACGGCGGCACCTTTCGGCAGGACGCGCGGGATGTTTTCGTAAAAGCCTCCGCCGGTGACGTGGACCAGCCCCTTCAACTCTATGCCTGCTGAGAGACATTCGATGATACTGCGGGTGTATATCTTCGTGGGCGTCAGCAGGGCGGAGCCAAGGTCAGTCCCCAGTTCGCTGATCCTGGTGGCGACCGTATACTTTTTCATGTCGAAAAAAAGTTTCCGCACCATCGAGTAGCCGTTGGAGTGTATGCCGGAGGAGGGAATTCCGATAATCGCGTCTCCCGGGGCGATGGTATGCCCGTTGATGATGTTTTTTCGGTCCACCACGCCGACGGCGAATCCGGCGATGTCATAGTCCTCGGGGGCCATGACGCTGGGGTGTTCGGCCGTTTCGCCTCCCACGAGGCTGCAGTCGGCCTGGCGGCACCCTTCGGCCAGCCCTTTCACGATATCGACCATGACGTCTTCAATTAAACTGCCGCAGGCGATATAGTCAAGGAAGAACAGGGGTTTTGCCCCTGACACGACGATGTCGTTGACGCACATGGCGACGGCGTCAATGCCGATGGTGTCGTGCTTGCCCATCATCTGGGCGATTTTAAGTTTCGTGCCGACGCCGTCGGTGCCGGAAACCAGCACCGGGTCGCTGTATTCGGGGAAGGCGCCGGAAAAAAGGGCGCCGAATCCGCCGATGTCCGTGATAACCCTCTTCGAAAATGTCGACCGGACAATGGGGGCGATGCGTTTCACGAAATTGTTCCCCCCCTCGACGTCGACGCCTGAATCCTTGTATGTTAACCCCATGGCGACCTCGCAGGAATGTGTGGATTAATAATTCGGGCTGGAAATTAAGGCAAGAATTATTTAAGTATTTTCTTCAGGGTCTTTTCGAGCCAATCGATATGATCGATGACCGATGCCTTGGCGCCCTCGGCATCCCCCTTTTCTATGGCCGTGATGATTTTCATATGCTGGGTATAGAATATCTCGGAGGCGCCGGCAACGCCGACCAGCTTCTGCCTGCTGTAGGGGAGGGCCCCTTTCAGGAGGGATGATATGGACTTCATCAGATGGGAAAAGATCGTATTGTTGGTGGCGTCCGCGAGGTCATCATAGAACCGCGCGTAGAGCTTGCCGCCTTCTTTTGACAGGAGCAGGCTGGTGACGCCAAGCTTGTCGGCTTCGGACTTGAACCTCTTCAGGAGGGCGATCTGGCTTTTTGTCGCGCTCTGGGCCGCCATGCGCGCCGCTTCGGAATCAATGAGGCGCCGGACGGCGAGAAGCTCCCATATCTTGTTGTGGTCGACCGAAATCATGTCTTCTATGGTGGATTCCAGGGGGGGGCCCCCGGCGACTTTGACGAACTTGCCGCGCCGGCCGTGCGATTCGATATATCCCTTCGCTTCGAGGAGTTTCATCGCCTCCCGGAGGGAAATGCGGCTTATGCCGAATTTTTTCGTCATGTCATGTTCTGAAGGGAGCTTGTCGCCGGGTTTAAGAGCTCCCGATGTAATGTGCTCGATGATCTGCTTGGCTACCAGGCTTGGCAGGTCCGGTGATTTTTCAATACGATTCAAAACCATGTTCTTGTCTCATCCAGTACTTATAGCGTTCTATCTCGCTTCAAAGGCCTTCGGCTCAAGTCACCTACCTTTGATTACTATATTTTATTACAAGGTGCCGGTATCAACGATAAATTATGAATTTATAAAAAAACATATCAGCCTCTCTACCCAGATCCGGTGAGCTGCCAATGGTTATCTTCAGCCATTTGCGAAGGGAAAGGGGAAAATAGACAAAATCATGATTATATATATCTGGCTCTCCCGCGGAGTTTTCCCGTTTCTTTGGATATCCGCGTTTTTTAATTGACTTATTGTATTACAATAATATATATTTTGTAATACAATAAGTCAATAATTTTTCTCTATTCCAATCGGTCATCACGAAAAGTTGTGGAGGCGCGTATGTATACGAAAGGTTCACGGATTGCCGTCATAGACGGCTGCAGGACTCCCTTCCAGAGGTCCGGCACCGGATATTATGATATCATGGGCTGGGAGATCGGAAGATACGCGGTCAAGGGACTTGTTTCAAAGATCCCCATCCCGGCGGAAGAAATCGGCCATGTCATCATGGGGACCGTGGCGGCCGATATCACCACGACCAATGTGGCGCGGGAAATCATGCTCGGCGCAGGGCTCCCCTGCACCATACCGGCCCATACAAACACGGTCGCCTGTATTTCCGCCGGCCTGGCCATTGCCAATGCCGCCAATATGATTTTATGCGGGGATGCCGATGCCGTCATAGCCGGCGGCGTGGAGACGTTTTCCGATCCGCCGATAAAGATTTCGCGGGCATATCGCCGTTTCATCCTGGACATGACAATGTTCAAGCGGCCCAAGACCCTCTCGGGGAAGATCAAACTTCTCAGAAAAATGAAGCTCGCGGATTTCGTCATGCCGGAAAAGCCCGCCCTGGGGGAGTATTCCACCGGCCTCATCATGGGGCAGAACGCTGACCGGCTTGCAAAGCGGCTCGGCATTTCACGGGAGGACCAGGATGCTTACGCCGCCATGTCACACCAGAGGGCGGCAACGGCCATGAAAGAGGGAAAGTTCAGAGATGAGATGGTCCCCGTTGTGGTTTCGGGTAAAGACAGAGCGATCATCGAGGACAATGGGCCCCGCGCGGATGCCACGGTGGAAAACCTTTCCAGGCTGAAGGGGGCCTTCGACCGGCGCTACGGCACGGTGACGGCGGCGAATTCGTCCTTTCTCACGGACGGGGCCGCGGCGGTGCTCGTTATGAGTGAGAAAAAGGCCAAAGCCCTGGGGCTGAAACCGAAAGCCTATCTTCGTTCTCAGGCAATAACCGGCCAGGACCTGTGGGAGGAACTCCTGCTGGGGCCGGCCTTCGCCATCCCCCTGGCAGTGAAAAAAGCAGGGATCAAATTTTCGGACATCGGCGTTTTCGAGATACATGAGGCCTTTGCGGCCCAGATGCTGGGAGTGATCCGTTGCCTTGAATCGGACAGGTTCGGCCGGGAAAAACTGGGACTGCCGGGCAGGGCGGGAAAGGTGGATATGAACAAGTTAAACACCTATGGCGGCTCACTCTCCATAGGCCATCCCTTCGGCGCGACAGGGGCACGCCTTTTGACCACCTGCTGTAACCGTCTCATAGAGTCCGGTGAGCGGTTCGGCGTTATTGCCGGATGCGCGGCAGGGGCCATCGGGGGGGCCGTCATCGTCGAGAATGCTCAGTATTAATGCCTGGCGCAAGGAGAAGAACCATGAAAAACATAGCAGTGGAAATCACCAAGGAACAAGTGGCGGTCATAACCATAGATTGCAAGGATTCAAAGGTGAACAAGGTATCCAGCGGGCTTCTGGATGAAATAGCGGCCATGATTGAAAAGATAGATCCCGCCGAGGTCCGGGGCCTGGTCATTGTCAGCGGCAAGGAGGACAACTTCGTTGTCGGCGCCGACATCGACGAGGTAATCGCAATGAAGAGCGACAGGGAGACCAGGACATACATCAGCAGGGCCAATGACATCCTGAACCGCATCGATGCCCTGCCGATCCCGGTCGTATCCTGCATCAACGGTAACTGCCTCGGGGGGGGGCTGGAGGTGGCCCTGGCATCGGATTACCGCATGGCGGCGGATTCGCCGAAGACCGTGATGGGCCTTCCGGAGGTGATGCTGGGTCTCCTGCCCGCCGGCGGCGGCACCCAGCGCCTGCCGCGTCTCATCGGCCTCAGGGAATCTCTCCCCCTGATGCTGACGGGGAAAAACGTCAGGGTGCGGAAGGCCCGCAGGCTCGGCCTTATCGACGAAGTCGTCGTGCCCTACGGTCTTAAGGAAATCGGCGTGCAAAAGGCCGTGGAGCTGGCGAAGAAGGGGTTTAAGCGGAAGCGGAAGCGTTCGCTGGCGGACGCCTTCCTTGAATCGCCCTTCGGGCGGGGGATCGTGTTCAAGCAGGCCTGGCAGATGGTGATGAGACAGACCCGCGGTCTCTATCCGGCACCCCTTGAAATCATTGATTCCGTGGAATTCGGCTGGCGGAAGGGCGTGCTGAAGGGGATTGAGAAGGACATCGACCGTTTCGTGAAACTGGTCATGACGCCGGAAGCCAAATCGCTCATGAACATATTTTTCGGCATCACGGATCTTAAGAAAAATCCCTACAAGAACAAAGCGAAAGATGTGAAGAAGCTCGCTGTCATAGGCACCGGCCTCATGGGGAGCGGCATTGCAGCCGTGTCAACAAATGTCTGCGACACCATCCTGATGAAGGACATGAGCGCCGACGCCGCGGCAAAGGGCATGAAGGAGATATGGAAGGGGATACAGAAGCAGGTGCGGTCGGGGGCGGTGCGGAAGTTCGACGGCGACGTCATGTACGGCAAGCTGGTGCCCTGCGACGATTATTCGCGGTTCAGGGGGACCGATATCGTTATCGAGGCCGTGTTCGAGGACATAAACCTCAAGCGGAAGATACTGAAAGACGTGGAAGACGCCGCGGACAGGGACACGATCTTCGCGTCCAATACCTCGGCCCTGCCGATAAAATCCATAGCGCAGGGATGCCGCAGGCCGGAAAACGTGATCGGCATGCACTATTTTTCGCCGGTCCCCCGGATGCCGCTCCTGGAAATCATCAAGACGGACAAAACCGCCCCCCGGGTCACGGCCACGGCTCTGGAACTGGGCATACGGCAGGGGAAGACCTGCATCATCGTGAAGGACGGTCCGGGTTTTTACACCACGCGGATACTGGGGCCGCTGCTGATGGAAAGCGTGCTGGTCGTTAAGGAGGGAGGCGAATTTCAGGACATTGACCGGGCCATGCAGCAGTTCGGCTATCCCGTGGGGCCCATGACCCTCCTCGACGAGGTCGGCATTGATGTGGGCATCCACGTCATCGAGGAGCTGAAGCCGATTTTCGAACCGCGGGGAATCATCGCTCCCTTTGATTTTTCCATTCTTTCTGAAAAAGGGTTTATCGGCCGCAAGAGCAAGAAAGGCCTCTACCGCTACGACCTGCCGAAAAAGAAGGGGAAGAAGCCGGTCAACACCGAGGTGTATGGCCTGATCGGAGGCGGAGAAAGGAAAAAAATAAACGTGGAGGAAGTGCAGCACCGCGTCAGCCTGATGATGGTCAACGAGGCGGTCACCTGCCTGCAGGAAGGGATCATATCATCGCCGCGTGACGGGGACATGGGGGCCATTCTCGGCCTGGGGTTCCCGCCCTTCCGGGGCGGTCCCTTCCGGTACGTTGATGCCCTGGGCGCGGGGGCCGTGGTCAAAATCATGGAAGACCTTGGGGCCAAGTACGGCGCACGCTTCACCCCGGCAAGAATGCTCAAGGACATGGCGGTAAAAGGGAAGAAATTCTATTCACATTAATTGAGAGGCGCTCGTTTCGCTCAATCCGCCGCAAATAGGACATCCTGTCCTTGCGGCTCCGGCAGCCATCCTGGCTGCCTTTTCGCTGAAACGATGCGCCTGTCATCTCATATTTTATCACAATGGGGAGTATGTCATGGACCGCACAGTCGTATTCACCGAAGGCCACCAGATTTTCCGGGACACCTTCAGAAGATTTCTCAACAAAGAAATAGGCGACCGTTATCCGCAGTGGGAGCATGACGGCATCGTGCCGCGGGAAATATGGAAAAAGTTCGGCGACAACGGATACCTGGTCCCCTGGGCCCCGGAGAAATACGGCGGGGCCGGCGCGGACTGGCTCTACTCGGTAATAGTCACCGAAGAACTGGCGCGGTACGGGGCGAGCGGCCTCTTTGTTCCCCTCCATAATGACATCGTGGCGCCCTACATTTTTTCCTTCGGCACCGAGGAGCAGCGGGAGCGGTGGCTCCCGGGATGCATCACCGGCGACACGATACTGGCCGTTGCCATGACGGAGCCGGAGGCGGGGTCGGACCTGGCGTCGATACGGACCACGGCGAAGCGGGACGGCGATTCATGGGTCCTGAACGGCCGGAAGACCTTCATATCAAACGGGCACCTGTCGGACCTGGTGGTGGTGGCGGCCCGGACCGGCGATAGCGCCACGCCGCCCGCCCAGGCCATGAGCCTTTTCGCGGTGGAGCGGGACACCCCCGGATTTTCCCGGGGAGAGCTGATAAAGAAGATCGGCCTCAAGGCGCAGGACACCTCCGAGCTCTTTTTCGACGACTGCCGCATCCCGGCCGGGAACCTCCTCGGCGCGGAGGGCCAGGGCTTCATCTATCTCATGCAGAAGCTGCAGCAGGAGAGGCTCGTCTGCGCCCTGGCGTCCCAGGCGGCGGCGGAGCGGGGGCTGGAGGTGACCATTGAATATGTTAAGGAACGGAAGCTCTTCGGCAAGCCCCTGTCGAAGTTCCAGAACACCCAGTTTCTCCTGGCTGAGCTGGCCTCGGAAATAGCGGCGGGGCGCTGCTTTGTCGACACCCTGATCAACAACCATGTCGCGGGCAAGGATGTCACCAGGGAGACCTGCATGGCCAAGTACTGGGTCTGCGAGATGGCCATGCACGTGGCAGACCGGTGCCTCCAGCTCTTCGGGGGATACGGCTACTGCACCGAGTACCTCATTTCCCGCTTTTTCGTGGACGCCCGTATCCAGACCATCTATGCCGGCACCTCGGAGGTCATGAAGCTTATCGTGTCCCGGTACATGGGATTATAAAAATAATTGACATGAAACAATATATCTATACATATGTATAGTATATTAATTCCGGGAGGTTATTATGAAAAAAGTAATCATTGTCTTTGCGGTTCTTGTCGCGGCAGTTCTCTGCTTCATGGGATACAGCGGGATTTTTTCTTCAGTTGTGATAACTGAAAAGGAGATAGGTCCCTTCACCATGGTGGTGAAGAAGCATACCGGCAGTTATTATAAGACCGGGGCCGTCTTTGACGAGGTCGAAAAGGCATTGAAAAAGAGTGTTGATACGAAGAAACTGAAAGGAGTGGGCCTCTATTACGATGATCCGGCCAAGGTCAAGGAGGAGCAGCTGCGCAGTGAGTGCGGTTTTATCATTTAAAAGGCGGATCTGGAAAAACTGGGGACCGTGCCAGAAGGCCTTATAGTCAAGGACTTCAAAAAAACACTGTGCGCGGTGGGGGAGTTCCCGCTTACAACATTCCTGTCGTACATGATAGGACCTGCCAGGGTATATCCGAAAATCGAGGAATTCGGAAAGAAAAAGAAGTTAACCGGTGATTTCGGCATGGAACTATATGATCATCAGTCCGGGAAAATAGTATACTGCATGCCCGTGGCTGAAAAAAAGTGATCCCGGTGCCGCGTTAATAATCACGAAGCACCTGAAAAATGAGACGCCGGCGGGAAAATTCCCTGCAGGCGTTTCTTGTCAGGATATCGTGCTTCATCATTAAGCCTTTGGTTCTCCTTTCAATATTTCACGGATTTCATCCTTCAAAGCCAGCTTGTTCACCTTGCCGCTTGTCAGAAGAGGAAGCATGGGCCTGATGAAGAACTTTTTCGGCACCTTTAAATTGGCCAGTGAGGATTTGCACAGGCCGCGCAGTTCATCCTCAGTAACGCTCTGTCCGGGCTTGGGCATGACGAACGCCCACCCCACTTCCTGGTAGATTTCATCGGGTATGCCGATAACGGCGGCAAAGAGAACAGCGCCGTGCGACTCGATGATCTCTTCGATCTCGCGGGGGTATACGTTTTCGCCGCCGGACTTGAACATTTCGGAGATACGCCCCGTAATGCGTATATAACCGCGGCTGTCGCGGTACGCCAGGTCGGTCGTGTAATACCATCCTTCACGGTCGATGACACGGGCCGTTTCGTCGGGCCTGTTGTAATATCCCTTCATGAGAAAGGGCCCGCGCACGGCGATTTCGCCTATCTCCCCGTCAGGGAGCTCGCGGCGGTTTTTATCCACAATTTTGAGCTCAAAGGGAGGGGCTATCCTCCCGGCTGTTTTGAGAAGGGCCTCGGCTTCTTCGTCTTTTTCCGTGTAGGTGATGAAGCCGCAGACTTCGGTGCTCCCGTACCCGGTGAGAAGGGCTGCGCCCGTTTTCTGGCATATCGGCGTGAGAAGATCTATCATGATTTTCGGAGCGGCGGCGCCGGCCCAGACAAAGGCCTTGACGCTGCTGAAATCGGTTTTCCAGAATTCCGGCTGCTTGAATTCAAGGAGAAACATCACGGGGACCTGGCCGACATGGGTGATCTTTTCTTTTTCGATGACCTTCAGGGTCTCGGCGGGGTCAAAGCGGTCCATGCACACGATGCATCCTCCGGACATGATGGCGCCGAAACCGATCTCCACATCGGCGGCGACATGGTTAATGGGGAAATGGAGAATTCCCCGTGAATGCTCGTCGAAATAGAACTTGCCGACCTCAATCTTTATGTTTTCCACTATGCTCCGGTGGGTATGGACGACACCTTTCGGTTTTCCTGTGGACCCGGAAGTATACATGAGCAGGGCATCGTCAAGCTCTGTGATATCGTGGGACCGTTTATCGAGGGCTGCCTCAAGCTCCTTTCGCGGCTTCCCGATCCAGGCGGAATAGTCTTCGGTTCCGTCTATCGGTTCACCAATAACAATGACTTTCTTTATGAATGGAAACTCCTTCATCAGGGCCCGGATGGTGTCGGAAAGATCGTTGCCGAGGTATTCGCGGAGTGAAATAAGGATTGAAGGACGGCAGTCGCCGATCTGATAACGCAGCTCTTCAAGGGTGAATTTAGGGGATAGGCCGAGCCAGACCGCGCCGACCTTGCCCGCGGCCATGTAGGTGGTGAGGAACTCGGTGCGCGCCATGGCCAGGAGGGCAACCCGGTCCCCTTTCATGACGCCGGCTTCGAGATAGGCGCGGGCCACCGCGTCCATGCTGTTTTTAAAATCTCGCCAGCTCAAACGCTCTTCTCCAAAGACCAGCGCTTCAGCATCGGGACGGGCGGCAGACCATTGTTCAACAAAATGCCACGTCAGGGTATGTGTCATGTGATCCTCCTTTATGGTTTGAGCTGGATATGGCCGTCGCTTATCGCCTGCCGACCTTCGGCATTGATGACTGAAAAATTGAGATTGATGCCTTCCGATGAATTCTTTTTTTTATTGAGGCGAACTGTTATGGCAGAACCGGGAAGCACCATGCCGGTGAAGCGGCATGAAATCACATCGATGGAGCTGGAGTAGCCGCCTGCCTCGCGGTCAATGATTTCGCGGACTGCCAAAGAAAGGGTGCGGGTCCCCTGGTGGATGATACCGGGAAGGCCCACCTGGCGCGCGAATTTTACGGAGGTATGGATCGGGAAGTGTATATTGGTGCAGCCGTCATAGATATAGGGGGACAGGGGATGGATGAAGATGTTTGATTCCCACAGCGATCTGTCGCTTCCAGGCCGGCCGGCCAGGGCGGGGACAGTGTCGCCGCCTTTTCCTCCGTCAGAACACTGCACTCCCCTCATCATGGCCCCGATATGCTCGGTAAAAACCGGTTTTGCTTCTGAATCGAAAGCGTTGAAGCGCAGAACCACATGGGTGCCCGCCCTGTGGGGAAGAATTGCCGCAATGGATCCTTTGATCAACAGGGTGTCACCGGGCCGTACCGGCCTGTGGATGCGGAGGTGTTCAGTGTAATGGACCTGGGTGAAGATGACCTCTTTGGGAAAGGTCTCTGCCTCGATGTAATCGCCGATATGCTCGATAATAGGCCAGGTGACCGCCACCGGGAAGAGGGGCGGGGCGATGATGCCGCCGGGCCGTTCGTCATCGAAATAGAGGGGATTGGGATCGTCAATGGAAGCGGCGCAGTTCATGGTCCACCGGGCGTTCACGGTGCAGGTGTAATCCTTGAGGCGCGTACCTACAAAGTCCGAGGATAGTTTCATGGGCTTGCTCCTGGGGGAAGTATGGGGGGCAATAGAAGTAAAAGTAAAGGATAAAATTATTGCACATCGGCGGCTGCCGGGAGGATTTTTCCTATTGCAATATTCAGGGGAGGGTGGTTTCATATGACCGTCCCGGTATCGTATTAAAAGACCGACACGAGAAGGAGCGTCCTATGCCGAAACCACTTGAGGGGATGAAGATCCTCGATTTCACCTACCTCCTTCCCGGGCCCTTCGGCACCATGATGCTGGCTGACCTGGGAGCCGATATCATCAAGGTGGAAAACAGCGAAGCCCCGGACATCGTGCGCCTGCTGCCGCCCCACGTGGACGAGGTGGGCGCAATTTACGCCCATCTGAACCGGGGTAAAAAATCCCTTTCTATCAATATGAAACATGATGCCGCGCGTGGCGTCATTTACAGACTGGTGAAGGACTATGACGTGGTGATCGAGCAGTTCAGGCCCGGAACGATGGACCGCCTGGGCATCGGATATAAACAGCTGTCCCAAGTGAATCCATCCATCATTTACTGCTCGCTGACCGGGTACGGCCAGACCGGGTCCTACGCGGACCGCGCCGGCCATGACATCAACTACATGGCACTGTCGGGGGTCGAATCCATATCCGGAAGGAAGGACACCGGCCCGGTGCTCACCGGGATACAGGTGGCGGACCTGGCCAGCGGGGCCAAGAACGCGGCCATCGGCATCATGGCCGCCTACATCAATCGAACGCGCACCGGGAAGGGGGACTGCCTCGACGTGTCCATAACCGACGGCGTCTTTTCCATGTCGGTTTTCGCCACCGCCGGCTATCTCGCCGGCGGCAAAGAGCCGGTCCGGGGGGACCTGCTCTCAGGCGGCGCCCTGTACGATTTCTACGTCACCGCAGACGGCGGGTACCTGTCCGTTGGCCCCATCGAGCAGAAATTCTTCGCCGCCTTCTGCGATTGCATCGGGTGCGGCGACATCGCCCATACGGGTATCATGAACTGGAACAACAAGGAGCGGGTGGCGCGGGCCATTGCGGAAAAACCTCTCTCCCACTGGCGGGAGGTGTTCCGGAAGTGCGACGCCTGCGTGGAGCCGGTCTATACCATCGGCGAGGCCGTGTCCAATCCGCCCCTGTCTGAGCGGGACATGGTGGTGCCGGTGAGAACGGTCCTCGGGAAAGAGGTCAAACAGATCGGTAACCCGATCAAGTTCAGGTCAGGCCATTACTATGCGCCCGTTGCCGGGGTCGCCCTGGGGTATCACAATGAGGAAATACTGTCCGCACTTGGGTACAGCGGGGATGAGATAAGCAACTTGATGGAGTCAGGTTGCCTGGGCTGCGGTACTCCGTGAGCAATCGCTGTTTTCCTGACCATTTTTTATATATTTTGCCTTAGCAATCCCATCGTTTATAACAAACACACTTGATGTTGTTTCATTATCATCAGAAAATTTCGTGCTGCAGGGAAAAGTTAAAACTTTTTCCTATGCCGCCGCGTAGTAAATAATAGAACCATGAAAACCGTGGAAATGATAAACATTGCGCTGAGCAGCGCCCTGTCCGGGGACGGGGAGAGCCTGTTTTGCTCTATATGGGAAAAGTACCGGAAAAGGCTCTTATATTACGTGACAGCGGTAATGCATTGTTCACGGGAGGACGGCGAGGACCAGCTCCAGGAGATCATGGTGAAGGTGTTTAATAATCTGGACCAGTACAGGACCGGCAGTTCTTTCAATGCCTGGATCTACGCCATAGCCCGGAACCATTGCATCGATTTTAAAAGAAAAGCGGATTCACGTCCCTGCGGCGGGGAATTGCGGGATTGCGATGATAAAGCGCCGGATCCCTTCGAGGCTCTCTGCAGCGGGGAATTGAACCGTGCCGTACATGGGTGCCTTGAAAAAATGGATGATATCGATCGCGAAATGGCGTATCTCAGACATTTCGAGGGACTCAGGTATAAAACGATCGGCAAAGTTGTGGGTATGAATGAAAACAGCGTCAAGACCAGGATGCGAACAATCGAAGCAGCCTGCGCCGGGAACTGAAGGAGTGGCTCTGTCATGTAACTTGAAAAAGCGTTGCGCGAATATTATCGGGAGCAGGTGGAGGCCGTGATTGTGTCTGGCGGCATGCCGGCGAAAAAACTAGAAACGGCAGAACAGGATCCTGGATATTTAATGCTGCATTTCATGCTGCCCTGATAGGTTTGATAGTATCGGCCATGCTGCTGGGACGCTGCCAGCCCTCTCGCCTTGAACAGCATATGTATATAATTGTAGAGCGATATAATGTCGAAAACCGTATATCGGACTCACTCGAGAGTCTTATCATTATAATTCAAAAAAACAGGAATGACGGAGGCAAATTATGAAAAAGATGTATTTTGTGTATATCGTACTGACCATGGGCATATTTATTTTGGCCATAATATGGGCCAAATCGGATATCATGTTTATGATCGACGTGCCGTCACTTGCTCTTCTGCTGGGCCCGACAATTCTGATGCTGTTAAGCCATTTCAGTCCGAAAGAGTTCATTAATGCATTTAAAGCGGCAATGGCGAAAAACAGCGCCAGTAAAGGAGAATTGAAAAATGCCCTGCTCTTTTTTTCAACAGCCCAGACTTTGATAGCCGCGTCAACGGTAGTGGCGGTATTTCTCGGGATTATCATGGTTTTAGGCGCAATATGGAAAGGATATGACAACAATGCCAGGATCCTGTCAGGATGGATGGCGGTTGACTTTGTATCAATTCTCTACCTCGCTTTTGGTATGCTCTTTGTGACGGTTCCTTTCAAAAGCGCGGTGAAGAAAAAATTGAATGAGCTGGAAAGCTGAGATCAGGACGCGTACTCCGCCACCCGGTCTCCTACCTGGGTGGTGGAGATCCCCATCTTCCCCGCCTCCATGGATTTCATGTCCTTCTCGATGACCTTCATCACGCCTTTTTCAATGCGGTCCGCCGCCTTTTTCTCGCCCAGGGTCTCCAGCATCATGGCGCCGGCCAGGATGGCGGCCAGGGGGTTGATGGCGTTCTTGCCGGTCCACATCGGGGCGGTGCCGCCGATCGGTTCGAACATGCTCACGCCCTTCGGGTTGATATTGCCGCCGGCGGCGACGCCGAGGCCGCCCTGGGTGATGGCGCCGAGGTCGGTGATGATGTCGCCGAACATGTTTTCGGTCACGATGACGTCGAACATCTCCGGGCTCGCGATCATATAGAGGCAGGTGGCGTCAACGTGGTAGTACTCCCGCTTTACGTCCGGGTACTCTTTTCCAATCTCGGCAAAGACCCGGTTCCAGAGCTCGTACATGTAGGTGAGGACGTTGGACTTGCCCACCAGTGCGAGCTTGTTTTCATCGCCGACACCGCGGGCCTTCCTGCCGTGGGAACGCGCATATTCAAAGGCGTAGCGGAGGCAGCGGGCGACCTGCTCATAAGTATAGACCATGTTCTGGATCGCGATCTCGTCGTCGGTGCCGGGACGGGAGAGGCCTCCCATGCCGGTGTACATGCCCCCGCTGTTTTCGCGGATGCAGCAGTAATCGATTTCCTTCGGGCCCTTCCCCTTGATGGGGCACTCGACGCCGGGATAGAGGCGCACCGGGCGCAGGTTGATGTACTGGTCCAGGGCAAAGCGGATTTTGAGGAGTATCCCCTTTTCGAGGATGCCCGGCTTTACGTCCGGATGGCCTATGGCGCCGAGGTAGATGGCGTCGAATTTTTTCAATTCCTCTATGGCGTTTTCCGGCAGCACTTCGCCGGTTTTCATGAACCGCTCGCCGCCGAAATCAAAGGTTATGAAATCGAGGGATATCTTTTCGACCGACGCAGCGGCCCTGATCACCTTGAGGCCCTCGGCTATCACCTCGGGACCGGTGCCGTCGCCGGGAATGACCGCGATATTGTATGAATGTGCCATGGGAGGAACCTCCGGATTTTTTCGTATGGTGCTGTCGTTAAAACCATGGCGGAAAAATGTCAAGAGAAAACGCTTACAGGAATATTTTCTTGGCCAGGAAAACGCCGAGGAGAATGAGCACCAGAAGGGCCAGAAGGCGGATTTTGCTCGTGTCGTCCATGTCGGTCCCCCTGTCAAGCATCAGGTAGATATGGGTGGACAGGGTGGCCGTAATGGAGATGAAGGATGCGAAAAGCAGTATGGATATCAGGGAAAAAATCATTCCGATGATGAAGCCCCCGATACTGTGGGACAGGAGGATGTCGCTGACCAGCGATTTGTAGAGCCCGGAATCGGAGCCGGTTATGGTCAGGTCGGAAAACTGGAGAAATGCCGACGGTATGGATGAAAAAACCTTCAGGTCTTCGTCACCCAGGACGGCCTTCGACAGGAACATTGACAGCGAGAAAGAGCCGTAGTGAAGGATGTATATGGCGGCGAAAGTAACCGCGGTTATTATGGTCATGAGGGGAATGGTATAGGCGAGGCTGAAGTTCTGCCTGCGGATGAATTTGAACAGGCCTATGAGAGGAGAGGTGCCGCCGGGAACGAAAGTCGCGATGATGGGCGGATAAAACCAGAAACCGACCGCCAGGAGCAGCACGGCGCAGAGCGACGCCAGGTATATGGGGAGAAAAAGGACCGCAAACAGCACCGGCCCAATGACCGGAATTCTGCCGAAGAGGATGAACACTAGATCGATAATTATGAAGATAAGGACGTTGGCAAGAAATACCGGCGCTATAGCCCCGGCAATAAAACGGCCCAAGCCCTGCTGCGGTGATGACGCCCTGGATGAAAGGGTATTAAGGGTAAAGCGTGAGATGACAGCTGAAGTCATGATGTACATGAACATGATGATGGCGAAAGGCACGATGCCCAGAAGTGATTTGAGAACCTCGTTTCCGGCAATGTCTCCCGGATCAATGGCCTGGCGTGCCAGCCAGTTCCCGGCCAGGAACACCAGGAATGTTGCCGTGATGGCTGCCGAGGCGGTCCCTATTTTCGGAGCGGTAAAGGCGGACCCGCACACCGAGAAGAGGTTCTGCAGGGTGAATGTGACTGTCCGGCCTGGCCGCTCCGCGGGCTGTTTTCCAACCAGGGGCAGATCCTGCCGAGGGGGAGGTGCCGGTCTGGTTTCTTCCCGCGCACCTTTTTTTTCTTCAGGGAAGAGCTTATGGAAAAATGAAAGTCCTTCCCTCGATTCTTTTTCCTGTACCGGCCTGTGGGTGTCTTTTGCGGCCTCCTTTATCACAGGGAAATCAATTTCGAAGGATTTTGAACACCGCTCGCAGGTTAGGCTGTACCTGGTCTGCTTTGCCGATGAAAAGGTTATCGAATAATAAGAATTGCAGTGGGGGCAGCTGGTGATTTTAATGAATTTACTGCAATTGTTGCAGGGTAAAATCGAATACGAGAGACTCCGAATCTGTTCAACAGACAGGTTATAGGATGTTTTACAGTTGGCACAGGTAATTTGCATGGTAATTACGAAATCTAAAATATATATCGGAATTAGGGCGTGATAAGTATACTATTAACGTTTATAATGAATCAACCGGTATATAGTGACGATTGTTCCTGTAAAAAATTGGACAGCGTCCAAGCATGATATTATATTCAGAATGAAATAAGTTGTTCATGTTCTTAATAAAAACTTGAAAAATACAAGTAGATATATTTTCTTGTAATAAATACACAATTGTTAATAAGTAAGACTGTTACTAAAAAAATATCAGTCATCAATGATGGTTCAATAATTCTCGGGGGGGAATTATGATCGTTTCGAAAACATCAAAGATGGCCTCTGATTTCGATAAGGGCGAAACCATTGCGCTGTCTTTAAGCTACCATAATAAATCGGTCATCCGGTTTATCAGCTCGGTCATTACCAAAATTCTTGCCCGGAACAACATGGTATACCTCCAGGACGCCATCATAACCATCCTCAGGGAGATCATCGTCAACGCCGTCAAGGCAAACTCAAAGCGCCTTTATTTCGGCTTCCAGAACCTCGATATGTTTGAAGAAGAGGAGTATCTCCAGGGCATGGAGGGATTCAAATCGTTCATCATCGACAATCAGGAATTTGTGGAAGAAGAGCTGAAGAAGAGCGACTACAAGGTCGTGGTCTATCTCAAGAAATTTGATTCCGGCTTCAGCATCCATGTGCAGAACAACTCGCCGATACATCCCGAGGAAATGAACCGCATAAAGACGCGCATACAGAAGGCAAAGACCTACAATGATTTTTCCGAGGTGTACTGCGACGTCACCGATGACACCGAAGGGGAAGGGCTCGGCCTTGTCCTCACCATACTGTTCCTCAAGAACACGGGGATCGGCGTAAACTCCCTGCAGATATCATCGAATGACCGGATCACGGACACCTCGCTGGTGGTGCCCTTCCAGCTCAAGCCGGTCACCGTGATGAACAAGATCCAGCAGCAGATCCTGAACGAGGTCCGTGAGCTGCCGACATTTCCCGAAAACATTCTCGACCTGGAAAAGCTGTGCGCCAATCCCGAGGTGGATTACCGGATAATCGCGGACAAGATATCCCTGGACCCGTCCCTCTCCGTGTCGGTCCTGAAACTGTCGAATTCGGCCGCCTTTATCACGCGGAGGCGCATCGAGACGATCATCGAGGCGATCAGCCTCATCGGCATGAAAAACCTCCGGGCCATCATCATCGCCTCGAGCGCGCGCCGCATACTCGACGAGAGATACTCCTCGTTCAAGCAGGTGTGGGACCACTGCAACAAGACGGCCTTCTACGGACGACAGCTCGCGCTTGCACTCGGGTGTGCCAAACTGGCGCAGAACGTGTACCTTGCGTCGCTCCTGCATGACCTCGGCAAGATCGTCCTCCTGTCCACCAGCTCGGCCCTGTCGGAATGGATGTTCACCCTGGTGCGGAACCGCGGCATGAGGACGTCCACCGTCATCGAGGAAGTGTCCATCGGCATCAGCCATTCCAGCATAGGCGAGAAGATCGCCCGGAAATGGAACCTGCCCGATTACCTGGTCGAAACGATCCAGTGGCACCATGCGCCGCTGAATTGCAGCGCGGAGTATCGGGACATCGTTTTTATCACCTATCTCGCCAACAAGATGTGCAGCATCGAAGATAAGAAATACGACTATTATTTCCTTGAGGAAGAGGTGCTCCATCGGTTTAACCTCGATGACGAGAAGGCCTTCAACGACCTTCACGAGGACATGAAGAGGAAGTACAACGAACAGAACGCGCCCAAGCGCTGACGGCGCAGTGTCATGGCCCGCCCTGGCCCATAGCGCCGCACCCGCGGCGCTGTTTGCGTCTGCCCGTCCGGTGGTTCCGTGTTCTCCGATACGCAGCTCAATGGGCGGGGGACAACCTCCTCTGCGCAACACGGCGTTCCGAGATACCTCTGCCCCCTGGCGACAAAGAGAGTTTTTATCCTATCGGGGATATTCCGCCGGCCATTGGTCCTCTCTTTTATGAAGGGGAGCCGGGGATCCGCAACTTCCTCGTACATCGAATCAATCACGTCATGATAATGCGCCGTTGTCGCCTTTCGGCGGATCTTCAATGTCGGGGTCAACTCATCATTGTCACTGGTGAATTCCGGCACGACGGTGAATTTTTTGACGGTCTCGAAGGAGGCCCGCGTAGATGTGGGCAATGGGAAGGAAGAGAAAGGTCTCCTCGACCTCTCTCGGATCACTGCTCATGATGACCGACTGGACGGTGAAGATGGCGTTGTCATGGGTGGTCATGGCCCGCGTGGGAACGCCGGTCGTTCCCGATGTGTTCACAATGGTTGTCTGGTCGGCAAGGAGCCATTGGTAGCTGGTGTAACTGGTGACGTTGAACTTGTCGCTCTTCCTGACGCCCAGGCCTATGAGGCTCCTGCCGGCCCGCGTCACCTGCTTGTAGAAGTCCAACCAGTTTACCGATTCCCATTGACCGGTTGCCGGGTTCCACGCAAACGCCTTGTGATCGGGTTTTTTGCCACGGTCTCCTGCAGCATGGCGTGGATGTTCTGATAATCTTTAAATTGCATATGATTCCTCCTCGCTTGGTTTTACCTGAAGAAAGAAATCGAGCGGAACTTCGGCTGAGTGGTGGAATTTATAATAACGATGGGGAAAAGGCTACTCGTGTAATTTCTGTATAGCGTTTTCCGCGTGACGTTTCATAAATGATGGGGCACTCACAGGTTATTTTTTACTCCGGGGAGAAATAGCGCAAACGCAATGATATTCATGATGCACGTATATCATCATGCTAGTCCTCTTCACGGCTCTGGTGATCGGAAATCTTTGATTTTTCTTTCTCCAGAAGACCCCCCTTTTTCTTCCTGACCAGGTCGAAGATGCTCGTCATCTCGTCATGGTCCGAATTGCACTTTTCACGCGGCTCGGTCCCCGCGATGAAATACTCTGATTTAACCGGACAGCCGTCAACAGGGGCCAGTCCGGTCCTGGCACAGATGGAGCGCGACGTGACGCCGTCCGGCCGTCCCCTGAAGCGGCCCGGCTTGCGGAAGGTGTAGACGCGGCTCATGAAATTCCCCCATACCGGAGCGGCAACGACTGACGCGCTCTGGCCGATGCCGAGGGAGTATTTCTGGGAGTCACAGCCCATCCAGACAGCGGCGACAAGGTCAGGGGTGAAACCCACGAACCAGGCGTCCTTGAAATTGGTCGTGGTGCCGGTCTTGCCGGCTGCGGGTAGGCTGAAGCCTGCGGCGTTCCTGATGCCACCGGTCGCCGTGCCGGAGTCGACGACGCTCCGGAGGAGGCTGGTCATGATAAAGGCGGTCTCTTCGGAGATCAACCGTTTCCCTCTTCCGTCGGCGTCATCGACACGCAATAAATTCTTTCCCTGCCTGTCGGTTATGCTGCGGATCGCGTGGGGGGTAATCTCCCTGCCCCCGTTGGCATACACGGCGAATCCGCGGGCCATCTCAAGGGGAGATACTTCCGAGGTGCCGAGGGATATGGTCGGATCGACGGAAAAGCGTTTGAGGGGAATGCCCATGAGACGGGAGGCGAATTCCGCGACAAGCCTGGGCTCAACTTCATCGACAACGAGGACGGAAATGATATTGAGAGACGCCGCCAGGGCGTTCCGTACAAGGACCCGTCCCCTGAAGGTTTTTTCATAATTGGACGGTTTCCAGACGGTGCGGGTCCCCTTGAAGAGCACCGGCACGTCGTAAAAAGACGATGCCGCGGTTATCCTTTTGGATTCTATCCCGGCGCCGTACACGAACGCCTTGAATGCCGATCCGGGCTGCCGCATCGACTGTACCGCGCGGTTAAGCTGGTTGCCCGAATTGAAGTCGCTGCCGCCGACCATGGCGGTAATCCCGCCGGTAACGGGATCAAGGGATATGAAGGCACCCTCGACGCGCGACAGCTGTTTCTGCTGTTCGTACGTATCGAGATATTTTTCCAGGACCTGTTCCATGGCGCCGGTGCCGAAAAGCAGGGAACCCATGAGGGCGTCGTCGATGGCGCCGTCGCGGAAGGCTCCCAGAAATGCCGTCCTGTTCGCGGCGTCTTGTGCGCTTATCCGCTTTTCCCTAAGGAGCTTCCGGGTCGTGAGCCGGTCAATCGACTCAAAGCGGGAGGCGTTGGATGCCGCCGCAGTCCGGTTCTGCTCTTCAAGGCTTTTCTGGAGCGCTTCCTCGGCAGCCTTCTGGTGGCGGAGGTCAAGGGTAGTGTGGACCGAAAGACCCCCGCGGTAAACGGCCTTTTCCCCGAATTTTTCTACCAGCATCTGCCGTATGTATTCGGTGAAATAGGGGGCCCTGTCAAAATTTCTGCTCCGTATTCCCAGGGTGGGAAATTTTGTCTTTATGATCTCAAGATAACCGGCCCAGAACTCATTGAACTGTCGCGACGCGTCTTCTTTACCGATGTCCCCGGCGCCGATCATGTTGTACAGCACCTGCCGGCTTTTCTCAAACGCTGCCCGGGGGTTTTTGAGGGGTGAATAATAATTGGGGGCGGAGGGTATCGACGCCAGGAGGGCGGCCTCCACCGCGTTCAGGCCCTTCAGGTCCTTGTCGAAAAAAAACCGGGACGCCGAATCAACGCCATACACGCCATGGCCGAAATATATCTGGCTCAAGTACATCTCGATGATCTGGTCTTTCGTGTATTTCTTTTCAAATTCACGGGCCACGAAAATTTCGATGAGCTTCCGGCGCACGGTCCGTTCTCGCCCGGTGTAGAGCTGCTTGACCAGCTGCTGCGTTATGGTGGAGCCTCCCTGTTTGATGCCGCCGCTCAGTATGTCGACGACAACGGCCCTGACGATGCCGGGTATATCGAATCCTGAATGGAGGTAAAAATTCCTGTCCTCCGCGGCAAGGAACGCCCGCTTCACCGTGTCGGGGACCGCTCCGTGCCCCGGAATGGTGCGGTTTTCCTCGTACAGCTCTGAGATAAGGTCGCCGTTGCAGTCGTATATTTTCGTTGAGACGCCGGGATCAAAGGCCAGCTCTCCCGTAAGGATCGAATAGCTGTAGGTGTAGGCTGAAAGAATATAGGCGAAGGGCAGCAGTATGACGGCGACGAGGAGAATCTTTATGGGCAGTGCTTTAGGCTGTTTCATGCTGTAAGTAAAAAATTCTTGAAATATGGCCCTGCAACATCTACCTGTGAATTAAGCATATTTTTACACGTAAAAGTAAAGAATAATTTAACAGTAACGAAGGTATCCCATAGTGAAAAAAATGGCGCTGATAGTCCCGTATTTGGTAATATGCTGCGCATCCCATTCTTCGGCTATAATATCGGAAAGAACCTTGGCGCACTATAAATCCGCATTCATGGAACGGGTAATCGAAGACAACCCGGATTATGAGGCCGGGATACGCAGATTCATGAAGGGGATGATCATGGAAGGGCGCATGGGAATACCGATCCTGGACAAGTTCGGCCTGTTCCTGGGCAACATGGAAAAAAAGGAAGTGTCGGTCAACAGGATCAGGTTCTACAGCCGGGACGACCTGTTCTGCCTGTTTTTCGTGATGAAGGACCTGAAGGATGACCAGCTCTATACCATGTTCCTTGAATATGAATGCAGGAAAGGCAACTGCACGCTGAAAGACATATACTTTTCAATCGTGTTTGAAGAGCGGATGAAAGAGATCAAGGGCTTTTTTGAGGCGCGATGATGGGCGTCCCTGATTCGGTTTACATAATCGCGGACATAGAAGGAAGCTCGGGATGCTGGAGCTACGAAGGTTCCCAGTTCAGGACCATGGAATGGGCCGCGGCCTGCGTTGAGATGTCCAGAGACATCCATGCCGTCGCAGCGGCGCTGTTTGACGCGGGAGTGAGCAGCGTCTACATCAAGGACTTCCACCGCACCGGCTACAACCTCCTCCCTGAACTGATCGACGACCGGGCCCGTGTCATCCACGGATACCGACGCGGGCCGGTGCCGGGAATTGGCGGCACCTTCGGGTCCCATTCCCTGCTCATGATCGGAATGCACGCGGCATCGGGAAGCGACGGGTTCCTGGCCCATACCCTGACTTCGCGGATCGCGCGCCTCGAGGTGAACGGGAGGCTCATGTGCGAAGCGGAGTTCTTTTCTTCGTCTCTTGCGGGTTTCGGACTGCGGCCGCTTTTTCTTTCCGGGTGTCCCGTGGCCTGTCGGCAGGCACAGGAAGCTCTGCCGGGCATCAGGACCTGTGCCATTGAAAAATCCGGATCCAGGGAAATCTTTGACCACCATGAATGGAGAAGAAGGTTATCGGAGTCCGCCGTGGAGTCCCTGGGGGGATCTTCGGCGGTTCCCTTCAGGCCACAGGGGCCCTTTGAAGCCAGGGTGACCATGCGGGACGGTGAAGAGGAGGCCCTTACCTTGGCGCGCCGATGGGGTGTCGACAGGTCCGGCAATGTCCTGTATCTCCAGGCCGATGTGATCGAAGACCTGTACCTGAGCCTGATACGTATCAGCTATTTCACCCCCGCCATAGAACGTATCCTCCCCCTGGGCCTGGTCCTGTTCAACGCCATGGGACGTGCGGGCCTTTCCTGGGTGAGACGCGTCGCGCGGCGGCGGGATTTCTTTAAATAATTGACATTAAGCCGGGAATCGGCATGATGGATTTTCTACAGAACAGCATGGTTTACAGGTAACAGGCCCGGGCAGACATGAAAAAACTGGAATCGACCAGAAAAATAATCAGCGGCAGCGTCATCCGGATATACAAAAAGGGATTCGGATATTCGAAGATAACAGTCATTGACAACACTGATTATTACCTCGCGGCCATGGCCGATGATGACCTGTTCAATGCCTTTCATGAAGGGGATCTTGCTGAAGCCTATATCTGGGTCGAGGACGTGGCGTCCTATGAGTTCAGGCTGCAGCTCATAGGGCGTATCGTGTCAGGTCCGCGGGTACTATTTTTCAGCCATACCGACGAGATCGCCAGGAGCACAGAACGGAAGTGCCTGACCGCGACGGTGCGTATGCCCATCAAGTTCTTCATGTTTGACCCCGGCGACACGGAAAAGGGGATAACGTCCGAGGAAATCGTGTACCATGAAGGCGCGGTAATCCTTCTCTCCGACCGTGAGGCAACCATTCAGACAAAGGATGACATAAGAAAAGCCAGGTTCCTTAAGGGACATATTGTTATTAACGGCCAGATCATAGAGCTGGTCGGCATGGTGGATTCGCTCAATGAACCAAAGGGCATCTATAATGTCCTCTTTGCCAGCATGCATGAAAAAGACAGAAAACTGCTTCTTGATTTCATTTTTAGCACCTATCGTGAATAAGGGCATGCTTAACCATGCATTTTTTTCAGTTAACACCTTGTTTCTAACTAAAATCACCCCCTGTTTCAAAGAACTCCGGTAAGCCACGGCGGTTCCCGCTTCATGAAAATATCCCTGCCGGGGACCAATAATTTTATTGTAATTTGTTCATTTTTAATAACAAAAGTATCATTTTATACCGAAATTGTATAAGAGATGATATTTTTACTAATCAAAAGAGCTGACCGTTGTTGAGACGTTTGAAGCGCCGTCCAAACAGGGCGGGGCACATGACGACATGAGAACCGTGGGATACGACTATGCTGATAGGAACGAACAATTCGAAAATGAAAAAGGCAATTATATATCCTGTCCTGATCCTGACCCAGATAACGTTGGCATTTCTGGCGCCCCTGTTCCCGGCAGCGTTTGAGCCTGAAAAATTGCGGGTCCATCTGCTGATGGATAAAAAAGTATTTTATTCCGATGAAGAAGTCACCCTGCATGTTTGGGTAAAAAATATTTCCGAGAAAAAGAATTACTTTGAAGTGTACGATTCCCTTGAGAAGGAGTCGTCAAACTACACAACGTTCCAGCCCCTGGTTTTTGACATGTCGGGGCGGGAGGCAGAAATAACCGTACCGTACAAAATCGAACGGCGGGATATCAATGAACTGCTCCGGGGGCTGGAAAAGCGCTTGGTGGAACTGGCGCCGGGGGAATCCTTTGTCCATTCCATTAATATAAAAGACCTTTTCAATCTGAACCTGAACACCAATTACCGGATACAGAGCATTTTTTATCCCTCCTTTGAAGAAAACACCGTCGTCAAAAGCGATAACGAACTCACCTTCAAAATAATTGAGCCAAAAAGATACAACAAGACGAGCGAAGTTGACGCGATTGAACGGTCGATATCGCCCAAAGAAGTTATTTTGTTGACATTGAAAGCTGAAAAGGATAGGGATTGGGATACCTGGATCAAGTATATCAATGTTGAAAAATACATCAACGCTTTCCCGGAATTTGTCCAGAAATACATACGGGCAAATTATGAGGAAAAAACCCAGGTTGAAAAGGAATTCATCAGGTTCGCGACAAGGGACAGGGATGATTACCTTGTCAATTATAGAATACTGCGGGAGTCTGTTGAAAAGGGCCGGAACATTGCCTATGTTGATGTTGTAGAGGAACGGTTCGGTATCAGGTATACCCACCGGTATAAATACAGGTTCACGCTGGAGCAGTATAAAAACCTGTGGCTTGTCACCGACGAGGAAGCCACGGTAATGAAGGGTATTAGAAAATGACAGAAATCTTATCGCAAGACGAAATAGATGCCCTGTTGACCGCCATATCGACCGGCGAGGTGGACACCACGGACTATTCTGCCGCCAAGGAGCAGAAGAAGGTCAAGATTTACGATTTCCGCCGCCCGGACAAGTTCTCCAAGGACCACATCCGCACCCTCCAGATGATGCATGAAACCTTTGCCCGTCTGACCACGACCGCCCTGTCGGCCCAGCTCCGGGCCCTGGTGGGCGTGCACGTGGCATCGGTCGACCAGCTGACCTACGAGGAGTTCATCCGTTCGATCCCGAACCCGACGACCCTGGCGGTCATCAACATGGACCCCCTGAAGGGATCGGCGGTGCTCGAAATAGACCCATCCATCACCTTTACCATCATCGATAAGCTCTTCGGCGGCATGGGGGAGGCCACGAAGATCAGCCGGGAGCTCACCGATATCGAGCTTTCCGTCATGGAAGGCATCATTGTCCGCATCCTGGGAAACTTGCGTGAGGCATGGTCCAACGTCATCGACCTCCGGCCGAGGCTCGGCAACATAGAAACGAACCCGCAGTTCGCACAGATCGTCCCTCCCAACGACATGGTCGTTCTCATAACCCTGGAGACCAAGGTCGGTGAGGTGGAGGGCATGACGAACCTCTGTATACCCTACATCTCCATCGAGCCGGTCATATCGAAGCTGTCGGCGCAGTACATGTATTCCAGCATCAGGAAGGGCGCCACGGACGAGAACCTCTCGGTCATACAGAAACGTCTCGAAACCGTCATTCTTCCGGTGGTGGCGGAGCTTGGCGAGGTGCAGATATCTGTCCAGGAAGTGCTGCGTCTTTCCGTCGGCGATGTCATCAAGCTGCCCGACACCAAGGTCGGTTCGGATATGACCCTGAAGATCGGCGGGCGGAAAAAATTCAAGTGCCGGCCCGGGGTGGTGTCGAGCCGCATGGCGATCAAGATCGGCGAGCGCATAGAGGAAGTGCCGGACGAACTGCTCATCTCGAAGAGAAGCGACGAAGATTTTTAATCAATAAATCGGTGAAGTGCTTTCTTTCTTTTCGGCAGAGGCCCATGGGACGCCATGGGCCGTGGGTATGCCCATGTTACCTGGCTTAAAAAATTTTAACCTTCAGACCGGCAGTTTTTGCTTATCAGAGACCTCCCCGCATGCCATGATTTCTGCCAAGAGATCCCCTTTCGCCCGCTGAACAGGCCACGCTGGCTGAGGAGATTCCTGTATCATCAAGGGAGAAATAATATCATGAAAAAAATCGTTGTGACCCTGCTTGCCGTCTGCTTCGCATTCCGGTCGGCGGTTTATCCCTGCACGTTTTTCGTCCTGAAGGCCGCGGACAATTCTGTCGTGAACGGCAGGTCGATGGAATACCCCGTTGACCTGAAATCTGAAATCATCATCGTGCCAGCCGGGGTATCGGTGGAGAATAATGCAGTCAATGGAGCCCGTGGGATGGTCTTCACGACACGTTACGGTTTTTTGGGAATCAATGCGTTCGGCATGAAAGACGTTTTCGTGGACGGTTTCAACGAAAAGGGCCTCTCGTTAAGCGGGCTGATGTACACCGGAGCCGAGTATCAGCAGCCCGTGCCGGGAAAATTCATCAATCTGGACAACTTCGCCACGTGGGTGCTCGGCAGCTTTGCGACGGTCGATGAAGTAAAGACAGCCATGAGCGCTGTGTGCATATCCCCCAGCAGCGTTAAAAAAATCAAAGATATGGGGCTTCATGTGGCGATATCCGACATTTCCGGCAGAAGCATCGTGATAGAATTCATCAACGGAAACGTCGGCGTGTACGATAACCCTCTCGGCGTAATGACCAACCGGCCGAGCTTTGACTGGCAGATGACAAATCTGAGGAACTACATTCATCTGGACCGCAACGACAGGAAACCCAGAAAACTATCCGGAGTGAAAATCGAACCCACGGGTGTGGGCAGCGGCATGGTGGGCCTTCCGGGCGACTGGACGCCCCCGTCGCGGTTCGTCAGGATCGCCTTCGCAAAAGACGCGGCGCTTGTTCCGGGAAACGCAGAAGGAGCGGTGAACCTGTCGGAACACCTTCTCAATATTGTCGATATACCGAAAGGGGTGATAAAGGAACACCCGATGCCGTTCATTACCGTGTACGGTTACGCACAATGGGTTGTCATAAAGGACATGACCAACAGAGTGCTGTATTTCAAGACATATGAAAACACGGCATGGAAGACCGTTGATCTCAAGAAATTCGACCTGCAGTCCGGACAACCGAGAAAAGCAATGCCCATTAATTCGGTACGAATGTCCGCCTTATATGCGAGCGGTATGTTTAAATAGCCATTTGGTTTTTCAGCCATTGCCCCCGCCCGGGTGACACAATGACATTGAAGTTAATCCGGTCATCTGTCAACGGGAACAGTTCTGGACAGGGGCCTTAAAAAATTTTCATTTTGAAATTGAATGATTATTGCTTTGGGCGGATTGATAACGTCGGGAAGTTCTTGTGATACAGTCATTATAGTGATGACAACAGGTTTAACTCTATTATTTCGCATGACATGTTTTGACTCACCTTTATATAAGCGCAGATTATATGCGCATGGTGAACGTCAAGTACAGTGGTCAGCCATTCGCACACCTGCCCCATCTTATAACCCGGCGGGGCGGCTTCCGCCGCCCCCCTTCTGAAAGGTGCTCGCCACCCACCCGCTAGGGATACACGACAAGCCCGGACCCCCGGTAGATTGCTGCGATATTTTTCATAGATACGCCCCCGATAGCGGAGAAGCTCCCGCTCACGTACATCGTGCCGCCCGACAGGGCGAGCGAAGTTATCGAGCCGCTCGCGTTCGGGTCCCATCCCGCCGCGAGGTCGCCGGTGGCGGCGTCGAACGCGGCGAGACGGTTGCGCGCCTGGCCCGCAATGTTCATGAAGTTCCCGCCCGCGTACAACATCCCGTCCGCAAAAAGCAGGGTATTCACATAGTCGTCGGGGCTCGGGTTCCAGCCGGTGGCAAGCCCTGTCGCAGCGTCAAGGGCGGCTACGTAACGCCGGGACGCGCCGCCGATGGTGATGCTCATTGATGAAAAAATAGTCACATACACCGTGCCGTTATTCACTCCCATGACCCTTACGGATGAGGATGCGTTCGGGTCCCAATCAGTGGCGAGGCCGGTCGCCGCATCGAGCGCCGCTATGTTGTTGCGCGCCTGACCGCCGATCGCGGTGAAAGAGCCGCCCACGTACACGGTGTTTCCCGAAACTGCAATACCGCCGACACCTGTGACCGGAACGCCACCGCTCGGATTCGGGTCCCAGTCGGTCGCGAGCCCCGTGCCCAGGTTAAGGGCGGCGAGATAGTTCCTTGACTGACCGCCGATGCTGGTGAAGTTGCCCCACGCGTATATCCTGCCGCCGGACAACAGTATTCCGTACACGGTACTGTTTGCGTTCGGGTCCCAGTCTGCAACGGCGCCTGAGGATGCGTTGAACGCGGCGAGGCGGTTGCGCGTCAGGCCGCCGAAGCTCGTGAACGACCCGCAGGCGTACATGGTGCCGCCCGAAACCGCAATGTCTCGGATTGAGCCGTTGATGCTGAAATTCAAATCGGTCAGGAGCCCCGTGCTCAAATCGACGGACGCGATTTTGGTCCTTGTTTGCGTATTTGAATTCGTGAATGACCCGCCGACAAGAGCGGCCCCGTTTCCCGCCGTGATGGTATAAACTATGTTGTCCAGATTCGGGTTCCAGTCAAGCGCATTGCCGGTTGAGGCGTCGAGCGCGGCGGCGCGGTTGCGCGCCTCTCCCCCGATGCTCGTGAAGTTGCCCCCCGCATACACGGTCGTTCCCGACACCGCCAGTGCCCGAACGTACGCGTTGGAATCGGGGTCCCAGTCTGTCGCGTTGTTGGTGTTCACGGTCGCGTCAAGCGCCGCGATTCGGTTGCGGGACTGCCCCCCGATGCTGGTGAAGAGCCCTCCCGCGTACACGGTTGATCCGGATATCGCCAGGGCGTTTACCGCGTTGTTCGCGTTGGGGTCCCACTCCGTGGCGTTGTTGGTGTTTACCGTCGCGTCGAGCGCCGCGATGCGGTTGCGGCTCTGGCCGCCGATCGCGGTGAAAGAGCCGCCCGCGTACACGGTCGTTCCCGACACCGCCAGTGCCCTCACCGCGTCGTTCGCGGTGGGGTCCCACTCCGTGGCGTTGTTGGTGTTCACGGTCGCGTCGAGCGCCGCGATGCGGTTGCGGCTCTGGCCGCCGATCGCGGTGAAAGAGCCGCCCGCGTACACGGTCGTTCCCGACACCGCCAGTGCACTCACCTCGTCGTTTGCGTCGGGGTTCCAGTCATGGAGAGAGCCGTCACCGTTGATGCGCGCGATGCGGTTCCTTGTCGCGCCGTTTATTTTCGTGAAAGTTCCACCGATATACCACCCTCCTTGGCCGTCGGGCGCAGAAGCTGCAATGAGCCCATTAATAAGCGGCATTCTCTTCTTCGCGCTCAACGTGCCGTCAGTCAGGTTTACGATCGCGCCGCCCGGGGTATTGGCAGCCACCTGGTTGAAGTTACCCGCCATGTATAACCTGTTTTCATGAACCATGATTTTGTCGGCAGTATTGTCAACAGGGAACCACCGGTACCAGTAGGTTTGCGATGCGCCGGGAGACGGTGTGGCAAGGGCAAGAAGCGTCAGGACGCCGTCTTTACCGCCGTCTTCAAGGGACCGGCTGCATGACGCCATGGCAACGTCAAATTATTGCTTGTAATGTTAAGGATGCGATTCCGTCTTCAAGGGACCGGCTGCATGACGCCATGGCAACTGCAAAAATCATTGAAAACAATAACATGAATCTCTTCTTTCTGGTATTCACGATATCCTCCTGAAATGATGTATTCAACGCCTCACGCATGAAAGTTCATCCTCACAGCATAGTGTGCCCGCCCGCATGCGCAGGTCGCATATCGCGCAGACCCATGTCCAGCACATACACGAAGCAAGGTGTATAATGATTATTAGTTTACCAAGGAACGCGGTCACTGCCATCCGTAAGTTTACGGATGATGTGGATTTTTTTACGAGGGTTATAGATTAAACCGGTGCGCAACGCGTACCAGCTCGACCTTGCCTGTTACGCCGAGCTTCTGGTAGACATGCTCCTGGTGGGACTGGACGGTGCGCGCGGAGATGCCGAGCCGGGCGCCGATGTCCGTGCTTGAGAGCCCCTCCAACGTGAGATCGACGATTTCGAGCTCCCTGTCGGTGATACGATGGATCACCTGGAACTGCTTTCTTCCCGCATTGACGCGGGATATCATGAGAAAGCCGATGACGTCCGCAAAACGGTCGGTGACCTTTGAGACATACGAATCAGTCGAGATATATTCCCGCTCCTTCTTCCTGTTGATGCGGTATCTCAGGGGCCGCTGCAGTTTCCTCGCGGGGCCCTTCTTTAAGAGGTCGATGTCCGCCGCGATATCATCCTGCTCGTCGATTATATCGCGTACGTGCCTTCCCTCCAGACCGCCCCTGGAATACCCGAGGGTTTCCTGGAACGCGGCGTTCGCCGAGAGCACCTTCAAATCCGGACCGAGGAGCACGACCATATCGCCGATATTGGCGATGATTTCCTCGGCGACAATCGAAGGCTTCAGATCGAGGAACTTGAGGTAGAAAACCGAGAAGAAGAGCCCGACGGCGTACGCGAGATGGTACGCGGCCCCGATGTTCGGGATCCGGTAATCGAAGAAGGGAATCACCCACAGGCCGAATATTCCGATGAGGGTGCTGAGTATCAGGTTGGCCATAAGCAGTTTCGCCTGGAGTTTTTCCTTGTTTGATTCGGCGCCTATCCCGAACGCGGCAATTGCGACCACCGCGAAAAGCGTATAGAGAACGACGTACCCCGCCGCGGCGTAAAACCATCGGCTTCCGTAATTGGGGATCATTTTCCACTCTCCTGCGAGGAACGTATAATCGAGAACCGACAGCGGATCGAGGGCGAAGGCGACGATGATTACGAGAGCGGGAACGTACAACAGCGGGATCACCCACGGGGGCGGTTTTTTGCGCAATAGATTGAGATAAAAATGCAGGTTTACCGCGTAAAAGCTATTCACGAGACAGGATCCGGACTGCGACCAGAAAAAAATACATTCCCGGGAGGGAGCGGTATACCCCAGAATCGCGGTAAGATTCGCCAGTGCCAGCAGGATGCAGATGATGAAGAACAATCTCCGCTGGATGCTGCGGCGATCGCGGACAATCGCATAAAAGCCGAGGAACAGGCAGATTATTATGCCGAGAAATTCGAGATTGTACAGAAAAATATTCATATCTTAAATACTAAGACAGAAATTCATTCCCCCGGCAGAAACGGCCGTGTGGCGAAAAAGACAATAATCAGCTGATTCAAGTGGTATTGTAAATAAAAACACCTGCTGCCGGCACGTGAACGTAATCCCTTCATAGACAGGATTAGGAATGAACTTTTAAAATTACAGATCCCCCTATCCAGTGATTTTTTATTGCAATTGGCTTAACCATGATTATCAAGGAATTTACCCTCTCATAGGTGCATGCCCAGGGGACACAATGGTCCTTATCTGAAATCCAATAAGGCATCTGTCAACAGGAAAAATACTGGACAGGGGCCTTTAAAATTTATTGACACATGATTAACTGTTTCATACATTATTTGAAATGGTAATAGGATTTCCCCTGGGGGCAGAAAATGCCGCAATTTTGAGCGGCGCGAAATTTTTACTATCAAGGAAATTCCGACCTTTTGTGAAGCCTGTTACGGGTCATAGGCTCCGTTATCGGTAGCTGTCACATCCCGCAACCAGCCCCTTCCAAGACACAAAGTCCTTTACACCAGCCTTAAATTGTCCGGGTGATGCCCGGGTACAGGCAGGAAACCGTGATATAGTGGACCCCGAAAATTGGACAACAGATATGCTTTGTTGTCGATAAAAAATAAGGGGGAGCCTATGAAAGCAAAAAGAAAACATCGGGACAAAGAATTCTAGCAGTTTGCTGAAAAACAGGAAACTGCGTGGGATACACGGAAGTATCGCCATTTTTCGAGGCTGAAAACTGAGAAAAATGTAAGGTTTTGCGAATTCATTTCGCAAAACCGCTCCTGAAAAACTCCATGGATGGAGTTTTTCAGGAAACTGCTAGTTTAAAGTGACCATTGAGGCCATAAAGTGCGAAAAGCAGATAGCGGTCAAGGCCCATTCAGTGTGTAAACCTGCCAGATGAGGTAATAATTATTGGCCACATGTCCAGTGTCTTTTGTATTGAAAATATCGATTTGATCTCCCCTAATAGTTCAGATAAAAACGCATTGTGTCACCTCGGCCGGTACTGGAGATGTAGCACAATCCTATATTTTGATAAATATCAATATAACTCAACCACCCCTGCTGAAAGAGGTTTGGAGTAGACTCGCATTTTTTTTGGCTTCCCCAGTGCATCGAGATGTAACCAATCCAGTACTTCGAAAGTTCCGAGGACAGCCAGATAAATTTTATATCCTGGTTTTGCAATCTGCATCCATTGTTTGAGCCATCCTATTTCTCCGCTTATTTCCCCCCAATCAAACGCATCGCATACGGTTTTAAGCATATTTTCATTCGCCAGACCGCCATAACTTCCCAACTCTTCCCACTTCGGTTTATCTTCCAGTTTATTCGTCCATCCCTTATCAATCAAATTGCCGTTTATATCATGTGAAGTCCAAATCCTTAACACCACCCCAGCCGAATCTTTTACCAGATCGCTTTTTTTAAACCTTGTCTGCTCACTCTCAATATGTTGGCCCAGCGTCTTACCGTTCTTATAGAGAAACCTCACATTTAAAGTCGTGGACGGATCTGCTTTAAGGTAAAACACACCTTTTTTGTAATTGAAAAATGACGGATCAAATGATTTTCGAGATGGCAAACCTTTGTCAGATATACAAATAGATCCCCAGCCAAATTGCTTAAGATAGTTCGAGTCAAAGTCCATACTGTCCGCCTGTAATGTGATCCCACACACCAGCATACTGATCGCAAGAAATGCTACGACTCTCATTTGCAGTCCTCCTTGCTTTTTTATTTATTAAACATTTATTTCACGCATATCCCTTTCTTATGCTTTTTCTAATGCCTTTCGAAAAAAAGCAATTCGGCCCTTGTGTCACAGAGCCAAATTTTCGATTTTTCTTAGGCCAATGCGCGATTAATAATATACCTGACTTTATAATCTACATGAAAAAAAATTATTTGCCATCCGTAAGTTTACGGATAACACTATTTTTTTATTATCAAGGATTTTGCTCTCTTATTGGGTCCGGCCCAAGTGACACAATGGTCCTTATCTGAAGTCCAAAAAGGCACATGTCAACAGGAAAAGTTCTGGACAGGGGCCGTAAAATTTATTCCACGGTAGAATCCTTCGTGAAACAAAATCAAGAAAGATGATACGCACAAAAATCATGATATGGTAACAATTTAGTTGAAAAAAATACCATACATAAGTAATTTTAGTATAACAGAATAAAAGAGGTCGTTATTATGCAATCAATCAAACAAGAAGCCCTCGATGCTATCGCAAAACTTCCTGATAGCGCAACCATCGATGATATAATGTACCGGCTTTACGTCATTGATAAAATACATGAAGGACTGGAGGATGTCCGCAATGGCAGGGTTATCACCACGGAAGAATTAAAACGAGAAGTTATGACATGGTAACTTGGACTATTGCGGCCAGAAAAAGTTTAAAGAAAATTCACGAGTATATTGCGACCGATTCTCATTACTATGCGAATAAACTCGTCGCGTCCATTATCGCCAAAGGTGAAAGTCTGGATAAATTTCCGCAAATGGGAAGAATCGTACCGGAATTTTCTGATGATTCAGTTAGGGAGGTCTATGTTTCTCCTTACAGAATTCTCTATCAAGTATCAAGTAACGACGTTAAAATATTAAATGTTCTGCATGGAAAAAGAGATCTGGAAAATGCTTTTAAAGAAAAGGATCAGCAGACTCAATAATTCCCATCACACCAACCATCACCGTCCCAAAATAACAAGAACGCCCACCCCGGGGAGAGAAAAGAAAAAGAAACTATAAATGAACTTAAACCCGTCACATCGCCTAAGTCCGCGTAAACGTAATGCCCCTGGGAAGCGGCACTGCGCTTACGCCAAAGGCACTTAGGCGATATGCGATCAACTGAAACTATTATTAACTCATTTTCAGAAACCTTAATTAAACTTTATTTCGGTGAAACGGCATAATGAGACAATTTTCTACCAGCATGTATTGAATCAATCAGTGGAGTTTATCTTATCAGCAATTAAATTTAGGGAACCTCTATAAATTCCCTTTTTTTAGCATTATTCAATGCGCAATACCAGGAAACGCCGATTCAAATCATAAGTCACCTTTGATTTGTTTGCTCCGTTATTTCTGTATGTCGCACAAAGACTATAGCCAATCATTCTTTCGCCACTTTACGCATATCTGCAATATCGTTTCATATTGTATGCCACATTAATCATGCCAACGGCTTCAGTGATCCGTGCAAGACCGATACACCGCAAGTAGTTCCCCTTAAACCAATGAATACTTCCGAATATATGCTCAACGCGGGCCCTGGTCCATGATTTTATTGTATTGCGTGCTTTCTGTTGTTCCGTAAGAGGGCTGCCCCGGTATCCCTTCTCATGAATTTTGCTGACAAATCCTTTCTTTTATATCTAGGTTGTTATGATTGCCTCACGAGCATGATACTGTGTTGCAAGAATCGGGAGATGGCTGTATTCTGTTTCCAATCACCCGGGACAAATGAAAGGGAACGGGAGATGGCCTTCGGCTCTTTCTGTGGCGTTGGAGCGACCACTAATCTAGGTTTGGCCGGCCATCCCCCGTTTTCGTACCAACAAATTAGCACGTATCAAACGATGCTGAATAGTGGAAC